>CXWL01120631.1_pt1 | contig 41315 bp, 29 predicted proteins | sample 590931 | NCBI WGS metagenome assembly CXWL01 (sample SAMEA3498368, study PRJEB10139) | groundwater metagenome | biome: water well; material: biofilm material | place: Germany | collected 2015-04-27 | reverse complement strand
TCCGTTCCTGCTTCAGAGGGATGCTATAAGTCTGAATAACCCGCTACAAACGATCTATATGTTGCTCATGAATAAGCCAGGCTTATTTGTTGGCATCGGGCAACAAAAACCCGGCTTGTGCCGGGCTAAAGGTGAACCAATCTTATCTTCATCCACCTCGCACTGACCTTAGGCTATGCGAGTGACCATTTCTACATGCTGGTGTAATTCGGACCGTCGCCTTCGGGAGTGCACCAAATGATATTTTGGCTCGGGTCCTTGATATCACAGGTCTTACAGTGCAGGCAGTTTTGCGCATTGATCTGCATATGCTGTTGTCCCGCCGCTTCAACTAGTTCGTATACCCCAGCCGGGCATTAGCACTGTGCAGGTTCGGCATAGGTCGGCAGGTTGAAAGCAATCGGCAACTGCGCATCTTTGAGCATTAAATGGCATGGCTGATCTTCCTCATGGTTGGTATTGGAGAGATAAACCGAAGAGGTCTTATCGAAGCTCAGCACATTGTCCGGCTTTGGGTAATCAAGGGTCTTCGCTTGATCGGCGCTGACCATGGTCGCGTAATCGGCGTGCGTGTCACGCAGTGTCCAGGGTGTTCTTCCCTTGAGCAGGTTCAGGTCGAACCACGCATAAGCGGCCCCGCCCAGGCTGCCGAAGCGATGTAATGCGGGGCCGAAATTACACTGCTGGTGAAGCTCTGCATGGATTGATGACTGTTTGAACCGGGCTGCATACTCCGCGAGATTCTGCCCAACCGCGTCATCGACCAGCAGCGCATCGAAGATTGTCTGCGCGGCAAGCATTCCGGACTTCATTGCGGTATGCGAGCCTTTGATTTTCGCGAAATTCAAAGTACCGGCATCACAACCGATCAATAGGCCACCCGGAAAGTGCATCTTGGGCAATGACTGGAGTCCGCCTTTGGCGATTGCCCGTGCACCGTAGCTAATGCGTGACCCACCGCGCAAGAATTGCTCGTAAAGCGGATGGTGTTTAATTTGCCGCAGTTCGTCGAAGGGAGACAGAAAGGGGTTGCTGTAATTAAGGTCTACGACCTGACCAATTACCACTTGGCGGTTCTCCAGGTGATACATGAACGCACCGCCTGGGGCGCTACTCACGGTCAAAGGCCAGCCTGTACCGTGAATCACCAAGCCCTGAACGTACTGCTCGGCCGGAATTTCGCAAACCTCCTTGATACCCAGACCGTAATGCTGAGGATCAGAGTCGGCGTCGAGTTGATATCGTTGAATGGGCTGTTTACCCAAGTGACCCCGGCAACCTTCGGCAAAAGCTGTCTGCTTGCCAATCAATTCGATACCCGGGGTGAAACTTTCTTTTAGACAAAAATTACATCTCTTACCGCTTTTTTTAATAAAGCACCTACAGCGATCAGCTCTATGCGGAAATTGTCTTCATCAAATGTAACTTGGCATATGGCCCGTGATGGTGCTTCTCCCGACTTAAACCATTCACACCATACGGTTCATGGCATCAAAATCCGCCACCATATCCTTCAACCAGACTTGTGTACTTAATACACGAGTGCGATTGCTGTCAGCTTTATCCAAAAGCTCATCCAGGCGNNCTCAACCAAGCGATCCTGTTGTGTACGACAACTCTGCTGAGCCGAGGGTTGCTTTCAATGCGTGCGATCTCGTTCACGGTTGACTGTTCCTGTGTTGGAGCCGGCCTCAGCCTTGGCTAAATCGAGAAATGAACTGATCAAAGCGCTCGTTGGCGCCGCCTCCGAATAACTCCTGGGGCGTGCCTTGGGCACCAATGTTCCCCTGCTCTAGGAATAGGACACGGCTTGAAACATCGCGAGCGAAAGCCATTTCGTGTGTCACGACTAGCATGGTGCGGCCCTCTGAAGCGAGGTCACGCATCACCTTGAGGACTTCGCCGACAAGTTCTGGGTCAAGTGCGGATGTGGGTTCATCAAACAGTAGGACTCTTGGCTTCATCACCAACGCGCGAGCGATGGCCGCTCGCTGCTGCTGTCCACCTGAAAGCTGAGCAGGGTACGCATCAGCACGGGCGGTCAGGCCTACGCGTTCGAGCATGGCACGAGCTTCATCTCTAACCTCAGATCGATTTCGGCCTTGAACATGGACAGGAGCTTCCATGAGGTTCTCGAGGATCGTCATGTGGCTCCAAAGGCAAAAATTCTGAAAAACCATGGCAACCTGCGTGCGCAGCCGATCAACCTGGGCCCTATCACCAATCCTAAGATCCACCCCGCCAGCGCGCAGCTTAACCTGCTCGCCAAATATGTTTAGTTGGCCTGCCGATGGCAGTTCCAGCAAATTCAAACACCGTAGGAAGGTAGATTTTCCTGATCCAGAAGCTCCAAGGATTGAGATAACTTCTCCTTCGTTCGCCGTGAAATCTATCCCTTTCAGAACTTCAACTTCGCCGTAATGTTTGTGGAGTCCAATGGTCGAAATGGCGGGTACTTGATGCGTGTTACTAATTTTTGCATGCGTGTCTACGGACATAGCTACCTCCGAATAAAATGTGAAGTCATGCACGGCGATAGGCATGGTGCGCATTAAGCCGCCGCTCAACCAACGAAACCAATAAGCTCGTTGCGAACGTCAACGTTAGGTATAGCGCGCCCGTCACAATGAAGACATCGAAGACGCGGTAGGTAGCGGAAATCAGTTTGTAGGCGATTCCTGTAACCTCGGTGAGCGTGATGATCGACGCCAGAGAGGTTCCCTTGATCATCAGGATTATCTCGCTTCCATACACCGGCAAGCCCTGACGCAATGCAATAGGCCAAACGATCCGTCGGCGAAGTCGAAATCCAGACATTCCGCATGCACGAGCCGCCTCCACTTCACCTGCAGGTACAGCCTGGATCGCACCGCGAATAATTTCTGCAGTGTAGGCAGAAGTGTTAAGCGCTAGGGCTAGAACGGCGCACCAGAAAGGTTCCCGTAGAAAGGGCCAAAGAAAAGAGTGTCGCAGCTCGGGGAGCTGGCTTAAGCCGTAGTAGATCAGGAAGATCTGCACTAGCAATGGCGTTCCCCTGAAAACCTCGACATGGATGGCTGCTACCCATCGTAGTGGACGAAACGAGCTGCCAGCGGCAGCAGCGAGGAGGACTGCCAAACAGAACCCTGCTGCCAGAGATATCGCGGCTAGCTGCAATGTCAGCGGCAACCCTGAGAGCAGTTGCATCAGGACATCTTTAAGAAAAGGCCAATCCATCATGCGCGACTCCAAGGTTTGGCTAAGTGTTTTTCCATCTTGGTGAGTACGTATCCCGAGGCTCGACCAATCACCAGAAAAATTAGAGCTGCAACCCCGTAGAACAACAGCGGCTCACGGGTTGAGCCGGCAGCAGTGCCCGCCTGACGGAGCAGTTCTGTCAGGCCAATTACCGATAGCAGCGCGGTTTCCTTGAGCACCGACTGCCAAATGTTTCCCAACGCTGGTAGTGCAAACCGCAGAGTTTGGGGTGCAATGATTCGTTTCAGTAGGAGAAACCTAGGCATGCCGCACGAGGCTCCAGCCTCTATCTGTCCACGATCCAACCTCATGAAGCCAGAACGATAGGCCTCCGTTTGGTACGCACCAGAGACGATGCCCACCGCGATCACCCCGATCAAAAAGGCGGGTAGTGAATAGAATCCAGGAAAACCACTCAAGGTCATCACTTTGGTGAAAACAACGCTCCCCCCAAAGTAAAAGAGATAAACGATGAGGATTTCAGGGATGCCTCGGAAGAAGGTTGTGTAGAAATTACCTACCCACCGAAGAGCGAGGATTTTCGACAGCTTCATCGCGGCCCCCCACACACCAAGAATGCCGCCCAGCAGGAAACCGCATGCAGCGGCGGCCAGCGTTATTCCGGTAGCCTTCAGTAGCGGCAATCCCCACCCCTGCGGGCCGAAGCCGAGCAGATCGATAGTTTCAAAAGTCATGCCTGTACCCCGTCGACTTTGCGGGCCGAGCGCGCGAATCTGTCCACTGCGAACGGTGTCAGCAGAGGGTTCAGTCGACCCGCTATCAGGGATTCAGCAACCGCCTCCCCAACCGCAGGCGCTATCTGGAAGCCGTGGCCACAAAATCCGAAAACATGCCACAGACCAGGATGCAGGGTGCTGGGCCCAATGAAAGGAATACCGTCCGGCGTGGCGCCTTCGAGCCCCGTCCATGTCCGTACCACCGGTACGCCTGCAAGAGCTGGGAATGCTGCAATCGTCGCGCTGGCGCTGGAGGTCATCCTGTCCATCACCGTGAACGAAGTGCCGTCTTCCAGGCAGGGCTTGCCAGAGATGCCTCCGCCTATGACCAGTGAGCCCACTGCGCTCTGTTTGAACGAGAGAGGCTGATCTATGCCGATTACCACCGGAGTAATGAAAAGCTTGACTCGTGCGGTAACCATCATCGTGAGCGCCATGACTTTCATGGGTAGATCATCCCCTAACCTTGCAGCGATCTGGGCCCCCCACGCCCCACCACAGTTAATAACTTGATTGGCCTCCATCACACCGCCGTCGGTATGTGCAGACCAACCTCCGCCATGCAAAGGCCTCAGTTCCGTCATGGCGCAGCGCTCAACGATCCTGGCACCTGCGGCTTGAGCAGCATTGCGAAAGGCAAGCGCGGCATTAGCTGGGTTAGCGTGGCCATCACCGCGAGATATCAAGCCGCCTAATGCGGAGCTGGAAAGACCAGGCAGTAAGCGATGTAATTCTGCTGGGCTAATCAGTTCCTCAGTGTTGTACCCGTGGTGCTGCATATCCAGAGCACGAGCGTGGGCCCACTCCAGCTCAGCATGATCCATCGCGAGTGCTATTTGGGAGGTACCCAGGCGAACTTCAGCGGATTTAGCCGCCGCGGCACCAACCACATTCGGGAGGTCTCTCCATATCTCCATGGCGCGCAGCGACAATGGATACTCACGAATATCGCGAATCAAAAGACGCAAGCCGCCGGCATTCACGCCAGAGGCATGTCTTCCCGCGATACCTTTTTCAACTATGGTGACCTTTCTACCGGCTTTGGCCAGGAACAGCGCAATCGCACACCCTTGCAGGCCACCGCCGATAATCAGTACGTCATCGCGACTACTGGGCATGGTTCGCCCCCTCATCACCGGTAGCGGGCTTATCTTCCAGTGAGACGACTTGTGCCAGATCAGGATCCACGCCCGTAAGGTTTGCGAGCGCTATTAGTGGAAGTGGTCGCAGTGGTGGTCGAGCGCGAAATGGAACGGGCTCGAGTCCAAAGTTCGACTCTTTCAATAGGCGCGCCAGGGTAGTGGCGCAACTGCGCCCTTGACACGGCCCCATCCCGCAGCGCAGAACGCCGCGAACGTGGTTCATATCGGTAGCACCGTCTCGAATAATTGATCGTAGAGACCCAGCGCTCAGCTCTTCGCAACGACACACAACGGTGTCGTCACTTGGCGCGGCGGCAGCCAGTCCCAACGGAAATGCTCTATCGATAAAGGGTCGTGCTTCAAGAGCTCGCTTCGCTTGTGCCTCGCTCAGAGTGATATCGCTCACGCTTAGGGTCGTGGTGCCTAGTTGGGCGAGTAATGAATTGGCAACATGATTACCGTGGGCTATTGCTGCATCAGCACCGCCAATGCGCCGAGCATCACCGGATATGCGGATACGGCACGGCCCTTCTATCAACGTGGGGCCTTGAGCAAATCGGGCTTTGCCATCCAGTGAAGTTTTTGGGCGCCAGCTGGAGTCCGCGTCCTGCCACTCCATAGCCAGCCCTGCACAATGGGCGATATCGATTGAGGGCACGATACCGTCATGCACGATAAGCAAATCGCAAGGCACTTCGAGTTTTTGGCCATCGACCATCAGGCTGGCGGACTCCACCTTATCGGTACCATGAGCTTGAAGATCCGATACTCCCGTGTGCATCGGAACGCCTGCCAAGCGAAGTTTCGCCAGCCAGCCAAGGCCCTTGGCCAGAGCAGGGATACCTGACGGGCGCAAATGCTTAAGCGCAACGAGCTTGTCCTTGAAGCGATCAGTACGCCCAATAACGGTCGGCTTGATGCCTAACCGTCGCAACTGGTCGGCCAGGAGAAAAATGAGAGGCCCAGTGCCTACCAGAACGATGTGGCCATCCGGCTGCAGACGGCCAGCTTTCAAAAGCGTCTGAACGGCGCCTGCTGTCATTACCCCTGGGAGTGTCCACCCTGGGAACGGAACGGGACGTTCCATAGCTCCATTGGCGACAACCACTTCACGTGCACGAAGATACCCAGCCGAATCGCCCTTGAGCCACCCGACAGTCCCGTCTGTCTTGAGATCCCAGACCGTGGTCTCCGGGCGATAGTCGATGTTCGGTGTCGAGCGAAACTCGCGGACGAGAGCCTCACCCGCTGTGTAAGTTGGCCCTAAGGCACCCAGAAGCTCGTCGGTCGATGGGCGGGCCTGCAGATTGCTTTCAAGAGACCGGAAAATCTGTCCCCCTGGCCCTGGCTGCATATCAACGACGATTGTCTTTAACCCCGCCTTGGCGACCCCAATGGCGACGGACATACCGGCAGGGCCTGAGCCTATGACGATAACATCGGCATCTAACTGAAGTGGGGTCGCTTCGCTGCTGCGGGACGGTGCTTCCGAGAAACTTGCCATTTATTGCAACACCTCTATTACATCTGCCGCACCAGACTGACGACGAACTTTCATGCCGTCTCTTACTAATGCAAGGCATGCTTGTTGATTGCCTCGCCCATCTATTTCAACTAGGCAGTCAAAGCAATGGCCAATCATGCAATAAGGCAGTCGAGCTGACTCAGTCACTGGTGTAGTACGGAAGCTTTCAGTATTGGCGCGCATGAGACAGGCGGCCACCGTCTCCCCTGTACGAGCTATCAGGGGCTGCCCGTCCAAATAAATAATGAGCGACGCCTCGAAGGGCCCGACGGGGATAAACATATGAATACCTGCTGAAGATATTGCGAAGTAACGGACAAAGATTTATGGCGGTAGCCCCTCCTTCGAGAGGAGCGGTTGCCAGTTATTCGTGTGTGGAGATATCCAGACCGAACCACTTTTCGGCCAGCGCTTTGTTGGAGCCGTCACCGTTGACGGAGGTAATTGCAGCATCAAAGGCTTGGCGCAGGGCGTCGTCATCTTTGCGAATGGCAATGTTGGTAGTACCCAAACCGAGCACTCCACCAGCGAAGGTTGGCCCAGCTGCCACTACGGCCCCCTTGTTTGCATCAATGACAGGCTTGAAGGTGGTGACGTTAGCCACACCGATATCCAATCGCCCGGATGCCAGATCAAGCGCGAGTTGCTCGAAGGTCGGATAGTCTCTGACATCAAACCCTTTGAAATACTCGCGCACGAAAGTCGATGCGGTAGANNTCTTGGCCCGCTAGGAACCCATTCGGTGCTTTAGCATAGGGTTTTGTAAAAGCGACAACTTTTTTGCGCTCTTCGGTCACGCCCATGGAGGCGATAATGGCCTCATACTTTCCGACGTTCAAACCAGGAATAATACCGTTCCACTCTTGGGACACTACCGTGCATTTAACCTTCATGCGCTCACAAAGAAGTTTGGTCAGGTCAATTTCATACCCAATCAAAGATCCATTCGCGCTGGTGTAGTTCCAAGGAGGATATGCACCTTCGGTAGCAATTTTCAACTCATTGGGCAGGTTTTGAGCCATTGCTACTCCGACCATGAATGGTACTAGAGCGAGCGCGAGCATTAATCGATTTTTTAACATTCCCCAACTCCCTAGTTTCAGGTTTATTTCAAAAGGGCAGGTAGCAAAACGAAAGGTCGTTGATCTTCTAAATAGTTGTGAGTCGACTATATCAGCCACATCAGAGGGCTCATATACACTATCTAGTTGACCTAAGCCCAAGCTGAGCTTATGCTCGACTTATGGCCTCCTCTATCATTCCCTCCCTAAATTGGCTGCGCGTCTTCGAAGCAGCTGCACGCCACCAGAGCTTCTCGCGGGCTGGAAAGGAGCTTCATATGTCTGGGGCGGCGGTTAGCCAGCAGGTGTTCGCTTTAGAGACCTGCCTTGGGCGCCCACTGTTTGAACGCGCGCCGAATAGAATTCAGCTAACAGCGGAAGGCAGCGACTTTCTACCAACGGTGCAAATCTCTTTGGGTGCCATAGAAAGCAAAGCTGCATCACTTTTTGCCCGGCAAAGGGTCGAGCGAGTTACGCTGCTCGCTAGCCAGCTGATGGCTATGAGTTGGTTACCCCGAGTACTGGCAGATTTCGAGCGTGACAACCCCATGATCCGAGTGGAGCTTTTGATGGAGGGAACGCAACGCAAGATCGATTTCGACCTTGCTATTCGTTTCGGTGAGGAGCCGCAACTAGTACGCCATCCCGGTTGGCTGATGGGCTTATCCCACGTCATCATGTGCAGGAAGGAGGATCTTCTCCAGATCAACTCCTTGGACGACCTGTTGTCATTTCGATTATTTGACGTTGTGTCGCATGCGATGGGGTGGATGGCCATCCTAAATCACAATTTTGGGACGATGCACGGTCGACAGCTTCGTCTCGAACCTGTCGATACCACACCACTGGCTCTGATGATGGTTAGTCAGGGCCTTGGACTCGCCGTGGGGCCAGTTCCCGCCTGCATGCCACTGGCGGCCTCTCTGGGATTGGAAATTTGCTCATTGATTCCGAAAACCCCAGGGCCCGGTAACTACTATCTCGACCAACCCGTAAACCGCCCTCAGAGATCTGCCGTACTAAGATTAGAACAAGCTCTTCAGACAGCGGCTCAAGCGTCATTTCGTGCTATCTGATCTCGTCTCAATGGAAGCCATCTATGACAGTCCTATCGCCCATGCGACATGGTTTACTTCACGAATATCAATGACCTCGTAAAAACTATGTCCGCATCACTGATTGATAAATACAGCTAATTCATTAGCGCAGCTCTGACTCCAACCAGGTACAAAATGCTTGTGCCGCGCCCGACAGCGGTTTGCTCAGTGGCTTGAGCAAATAGAATCCCGCCATGCTCTCGATACTCTGGTCCAGCGGAGAAACAAGTTGCCCGCGAAGCCTGGATTTCTCGACCAGTTCCTCATTGAGCAGGCAGACGCCCGCATTCTCGATCGCCATGCTGGCAGCAATGGCATAACTATCAACATAGAAGCGCTGATAGTTCTCGGCCTCGCCCTGGGGATGCGATGCCAACCAATCACTCCAGCCGTTAGGCGTACCTAAAACGTCGATTAGCGCCAAGCTCAGCAGGCCGCCGGCGCTGCGCAGTTTGGCCGCAACATCCAATGAGCAGTAAGGCCGCAATTCGGTGGAAAGCAACTGCTGGATATCGTATTGCTGCCAATTGCCGGAGCCGTAGCGTATCTCAAGCTCTGCGCTACTTGGCGGCGCATCGGCTTCCCAGTTCACGCCATACATGCGCAACGAGATTTGCGGATACAACTCGGCAAATCGCTCCATTCGTGGCGCTAGCCAGAGCTGCGCGAACGAATTGTTCACGCTGATTTCAAGCACGCCCTGCGCCACTGAACTGAAGATATTGTTCATACCCTGATGCATATGCCAGAGGCCTTCTCGAACCACCGCCAGGTAAGCTCGGCCCGATACGGTCAGTTGAATCGAACGGGTCTGACGCTGAAAAAGAGGCTTGCCCAGTTTGTGTTCCAGCAACTTGATCTGTTGGCTGACGGCCGACTGACTCATATTCAGCTCGACGGCCGCTGCTGAGAAACTCAGATGACGACCTACCGACTCAAATGTTCGCAGCCAATTCAGTTGAAGGTTGGTCAACGACATGGATATTTACCCCATTAGCCCTACTTATTAATACAGGTCGTATACATCGTTTGTAGTGACTACTCAACCACCATAACATTCATCGCACCTGCCCCGAACGCCGGCAAAATGGACGTCCAGCAACGCTGGGTTATGTCTAGGGAGGAGCTGGCGGGCTTGAATGCGGGCTTGCCGTGTAGATGCCGATCGAAACGTGTTCAGCAAAGATAATTTGTGCCTGCCGTGTATGAATCAAAGGCGAGGTTTGGACGCTTGCATACCGCTTTTCCCGACCGCTGACAGGATAGGACAAGATGAAGATGACTCAACAATTGGATCAAACCCTAAGCCCCCAGATCCATATCATTGATGGCAAGGAGTTCGCTGAAACATTACGCCAGTCAGTTGCCATCGGTGCGCGAGCGTTTCGCGAAAAACGCGGCAGAGCTCCAGGGCTTGCGGTCGTTCTAGTGGGCCAGGATCCTGCGAGTCAGGTCTATGTCAGAACCAAAATGAAAAAAGCGTTGGAGTCCGGTATCGACTCATTTCCACACTTGCTTGACAGCAGTACATCGCAAGCCGATCTACTGCAATTGATTGAAAAGCTGAATAACGATCGTTATGTCCACGGGATCCTGGTTCAGTTGCCACTGCCCGCCCACATCGATGAATCCAAAATCATCACCGCGATTGATCCTGCAAAGGACGTCGATGGTTTTCACCCGATCAATGTTGGGCTCCTCGGCCAGGGCAAAGCGTCACTGGTCCCTTGCACACCGCTGGGTTGCTTGATGATGCTGAAAGATCATCTGGGTAATTTGAGCGGGAAAAAAGCGGTCATCGTTGGTAGGTCCAACATCGTTGGCAAACCGATGGCCAATCTGCTCTTACAAGAAAACTGCACCGTAACGATCGTGCATTCCAGGACCGAAGATCTCTATAGCGAATGCCGGCAGGCAGATATTTTGGTCGTTGCTATGGGTAAAGCCGAGTTCATCAACGCCGGCGCTATTAAACCGGGCGCCGTCGTGATCGACGTAGGTATCAATCGCGTAGACAAAGGTGGACGCTCAGTACTGGTTGGCGACGTCGATTTCGATTCGGTAGGCCCGGTCGCGGGAGCTATCACGCCTGTACCTGGTGGTGTCGGTCCAATGACGGTCGCATGCCTGATGGGTAACACGCTGGCTGCGGCTGAAGCCATTGAAAGGGACAGGGCCGCCCGCTACTGACGTACGAAGGTTGGTAGGACACGCGCGGCCTCATTACGAGGAGCACAAAGCTTCTAACCACACTGTTATCGGCAAAACTTTCGTTGATAGTCTTGGTCGGGCTTGAGACCTGGCCGCTTGCACGCTGCGGCCTTCTTTTTGCCAGCCACCCGAACCACGCCATCAACAAATCGAGAAAAGTGGCCTAAACCCCGTGTTTTACCCCGTCACCGCCATATCCGCACGCTTTGAAGCCCAAAGCGTCGACGACGCCATCCAATTCCGGCTCACCGAGCAGCGCAGCGATACGCTCGTGCAGCGCCTTGTCCAGTAACAGCTCAGCAATTTCAACCTCCTGCGATTTGGCGTGTGCTGTGCTAACCGGTAGGTGCGCTGGATTGCGCGTGCGCTGAGCTGAGCCTTTCAAGCACCTGAATGGCGCCTGGAACTAGCCAGGCAACCGATGACGTCAGGTATGCATCAACCCCCATAGAGCCAAGAGAGGCTCCTCACACGCCTGCACGGAGTGCACGATCGATTGCGGGTTGTAAACCACGCCACCAGGCCCCGGCCGAAACCAGCCGAGGCCCTCCTGGTACCACTCCCCCTCCGACAGCACGAGATAAAACTCCTTGGGAGGATGGTTGTGAAAGGGATAACGGACGCCGGGAGCCATGACCATCAGCCCCAGCGTTATTGAGTCGCATTGAATCCGGCTGCCCTTGCCAATGACCAGTGCGTGCCGGTGCCTATCCACGAAGTAAGCGTCTTCATTCGAGGCGGCTTGCCGCTTGATCCATACCGCATCGGGTAACAGCTGCTCAATGCATTTCACCAGCGCGCCATCCACCAGCGAAGAAGACTTTGCATTTGTCAGGCTATCGACCAGCGAGTCGTGGATACACCGCTCGCCTTCGTCGTTCGCCTGAAAACCTGCATTGATCGATAGTTGCGCGGACTGAACAGATCGCCGACTAGCGGAGATCTCATGCGCCCACTCTTTTGCGCGATGCTCCCCGAGATGTTCAGCAACCCGAACCAAGAGTTGCTGAGCATGTTCGAGCTGCACCGTTTGCTGCCCAAGCGATTCAGAGAAAGCCATGAAACCTCCACCCTCGATGTCTAGATTAAGCAGGTGACCGCGTGGGCGATCAGAGATCGATAACCAAGTCAGACGTTGGCCTACTGCAGCAAAGTAGCCGAAACCCTTTATCAATTTCTCGCTGACGAATGCCGCCATTCGCGTTCATATCGACAGAGCCTTCTAGGACTGCAGTTTTGCATGTCCCACAAATACCTTGACTGCATGAGCTGGGAACCACAGCTCCCGCACGCTTGGCCGCAGCAAGAATCGTTTCATCGTGGCTCATCTGAAACGTCCTGCCCGACTTTGCCAGCGTGACGGTAAACGCATCAGTCGGCACCATAGAAGGTGCAGCGACGGGCACCACCACTGGACTGGATGGATCACCCAGATCAAAGCTCTCTTGGTGGTAATGCTCCATATTAAAGCCCGCCCCAGCGAGCAGTGCTTGCACGGCATCCATGTAGCCTTTGGGTCCGCAGGTGAAGACCTCGCGCTCTAGAAAGTCCGGCACGGATTGAAGCAGGATATCTAACGTAAGTCGCCCGACAGGGCCAATCCACTCCGGCTCGGTCTCGATCGTTTCGCAAACCGAAAGCACGTGCAGACCGGGCTTGAATGACGCGAGCAACTGAAGCTCTTTCCTAAAAACGATATCAACCGGCGACCGTGCGCTGTGGACGAATGTAATGTCGACATCGGCTGCAAGATCGCAACTCGCACGAGTCATCGACATCAGGGGAGTAACCCCCGATCCGGCAGACAGGTAAAGCAGTTTGCGAGCGTCGCTGCAGGTCGAGGTGAAGGTCCCTGCAGGGCCGTATGCCGTCAGTCGCTCACCCGCTTGCAAGTTTTCATGCAACCAGTTCGACACCAATCCACCCGGTACCCGCTTGACCGTGATCGAAAAGGTAAACGGCCGCGCTGGAGAGGATGAAAGCGTGTAGCAGCGTGAAATCGCCTGGCCGTTGATACTCGGCGCAATCGTGATGAACTGACCAGGTTCGAAAGCGAGCACCTGGAAGTCACCACATTGAAAAGTGAAAGTCTTCACGTCGTGGGTTTCGTCCCTGACATCACAACAAATCAGGCTTTTCGGTTCACCACTGCTCCAACTTGTATCGAACGCAGACCATACTTCAACATCAGTGAAGCGAGATCTTTTCAACGGTGCAGAGGCTGTCTGAAAGGTACTCATTACACGTCTCCCATTCAAGCGCTGTGCGCGATGAGGCGTGCGGTGTACCAGCGAGTGAACTGGTGAACGTAGGCTTCAACGAGGTGTGAAAACGGGCCCGGTATGTACGCCGGATCTTGGGTTCCACTGTAGGTAATTTTGACCAGGCCGGCATCTTGCTGGTTGGTCGCGATCCACACTTCAGTCAGCCGTTGCAGGTCGTAGTCTTTACCTTCGACGGCGTCTTTATGCACTAGCCACTTGGATCTCACTAGTGTTTTGCCTGGCGAAAGCGGGATCAGCCACGAAATAACGGCATGGTCGCTCATCACGTGGGTCCACGAATTATGCGTCCAGAAGTGTGTGTCGCCCAGGTCCGGGCGCGCCAACTCACCAAACAGTTTTGTGCACGCGACGCGAGTGTCCAGGGTCTGGGATTCACCATGACCGGAGATCACTAAACGTTGCGCACGGAATTGAGTGACAGCATCCTCATCCAGATACTCGATAGCATCACAGACCAGTCCCTCGCTTTCCCAACTCTTTTTGGCAATCACGCTTTTGGCCTGGTGAGCTTCGAGCACGCGAAGTGATTCCTCGCTCATGCCTTCCGTACTGCCGGCAAAGTCTTCAGGCAGGAATGAAACATTTAGCTCTGGATGACCCGCTGCGCAGTGATAGCACTCGCGATTGTTCTCTATCACCAACTTCCAATTACCCTCCTCGATAATCTCCGTTTCATAGGCAATCTTGGTGTTGGTCAAATCGTAGGGCGCAAACCGCGGCTCCATGTTCTCAACCAGATAATCGATGTCGGCAGGCGGTTTATCGCTGAGGCAGGCAAGAATATGGGCACCCACGACGCGACAAGCGACAGGAATGAGACTGCGGCACGTGGGATCGAATTCTTTACCCATGTCACGCGTGTGCTTGAGAGACCCGTCGAGGTCGTAGGTCCATTGATGATAAGGGCACACCAGCATCCCAACGGTAGAAAGCCCTGCCTCCTTGAGTCGGGCACCGCGATGACGACAGACATTACGAAATGCCCTGATCTGCTCGTCATCATCTCTCACAAGGATTATCGATGACTTGCCAATGTCGACGGTGGAAACATCTCCGGGTTCCGGGATTTCGGTAGTGACACCGACAACGATCCAGTGCTTGTGAAAAAATATATCCAGGTCATTCTCAAATATATCTTCGCGACCAAATACCTCGCCATCCAAAGCGCTCCATTGAGCGCGTTCCATTACAACGTCAAGATGGCTCTTTTGTTTTAAGTTATTCATAGACACCTCACGAGCAGGCTTTATTGCCAACGATGCGTGAGAGTATCTAAATAGCTATAAACATTGGTCAATGCGGTTTATTGTCAAGCTCTCATGACTCAAAGTTATGAGTCATGCTCCCCTTTAACGAGGTTCGATATCGTCAGCGCGCAGGCATTCCATCAACTGGTCGATAACCGGTGTTTCCGGCCGGCCTGCGGCGAGAAAAATGTAATAAGCATCACTGGGTACCATCACATGACTGGATACACGAACGAGCCGCCCGGACGCCAAGTGGTTCTCCAGCAGCCGCCCCCACCCTAATGCGATGCCGTGTCCCTGAACCGCAGCGAGAATTGCATCGCCGTACATCGCGCAACGCAGGCTGAACTGCAGTTTGGGGGGTATGTATCCCAGCGCGCGAAACCAGGTACTCCACGTCATCCAACCCTCCAGCGTTGCATCGGTATCAATGAGCGGGTTATGGGCAATTTCCTCCAGTGAGGTCGGTGAACAATTGCGAGCCAGCCAAGAGGGAGAACACACCGGAAAAATCTCCTCATCGAACAGCAGAACCGCGGTGCCGTCATCCCATTTGCCGTGACCGAAACGGACCGACAGGTCGGCATCGCGATCGGACGGGGTTGTGAGTCGCAGACGCAACGTGGGTAATTGCTCTCTCAGCAGATGTAATCGCGGCATGATTCGCAAGTTCGAGAAGTCTGCGGTACTCGCCAGTGCGATGGCGTGTTCGCCTTGGCCTTCCGCGTACTTGTCGAACACGCCAGCAATGCGTTGCATCGATACGGACATGGCGTCGTAAAGCGCCATTCCTTCTGTCGTCAACTGATTGGAACGATGAAGGCGATAGAAGAGCTGTGCACCAAATGTGTTTTCAAGGAATTTTACGTGCTTGCTGACCGCCGCCTGAGTCACACCCAACTCTTGTGCCGCAATCGTGAAACTACCGTTACGAGCGACCGCCTCAAATGCTACGAGCGCGTTCATCGACGGGATAATCCGGCGATATCCCTTATGTTGGCGCGTTTTCAACGGCTGATTCATTCAAGCTCCACTGACAAAGCCAAAACCGACGCCTGTAACCCATTTGGTGCCGGTAATACGGCACCTTAAAGCCACCTCTCTAAAGGTACAGGCTAAATCAACTTGAGGTTCGACGTATATCGCGAGTCGAGGGTTTGATGTCACCTTCCAGCGATGCCGCATCCCTGAGGCTGATGCCAACGATCTCCGGTATCAAGCGACAGCAAACGACAAAGCCAGCGGAAGGCATGCACACTCCGACAGTCATCGCGTTCCTGATTAGGATGGACCGGACCAGCAACTGGCTGCTCGCCATTAGCCGTTTTGAAGCCATCGCCAGCAACGATGAGGAGATGAACATCGGTGCTGCCATGGCTCTACAGCAAACCGGCAAAGCCAAAGGCAAGATTTCGGTTTTCGGCGTGGACGGTTTGTCTGATGGCATGATGGCGATCAAGCATGGGTTGCTGATCGCCTCGGCATTCCAGATCTACAACGCCCAGGTGACCAGCACGGTGCAGGCAGCGCTCAAGATGATCAAGGACGAACCGGAGGTCCGGGTACCGTTCCCGTTCATCAAACCTGAGCAGCTTTCAATGTTGAGTAGCGCTCCAAGTAGCAGTGATTGCCTGCTTAGACGATATGCAACGCCCTACCCCTGGTCTCGGCGATGGCATTGTTCAACGCTACCCGGAACAGCTCGACCAGCACATCGATTTCTTCAGCCTGGATGATCAGCGGAGGTAGGAATCGCACAACGGCGCCGTGGCGCCCGCCGAGCTCCAGGATCACGCCCAGACGCAGGCACTGGCGCTGGATAGCTTGGGCGAGTGCTGTATCCCCGGGGGGCACACGGGCATCGCTCGGCGTATCGCTGACAACCTCCACCCCCACCATCAAGCCGCGACCTCGAACCTGACCCAGGCAAGGGTAATCGCTCTGCAACTGATGCAACTGTTCCATCAGGCGTTGCCCCATGACGTCAGCATGCCCTGGCAGGTCTTCATTGATGATATGGCGCAACGTAGCGGCTCCCGCAGCCATCGCCATCTGATTGCCACGAAACGTTCCGGCATGGGCACCGGGTTGCCAAATATCCAGTTCTTCGCGATACACCATCACCGCCAGCGGCAAACCGCCGCCGATGGCTTTGGACAGGACCAGAATGTCCGGTTCAATGTCGGCGTGCTGGAAAGCGAACAGCTTACCGGTGCGCCCAAGGCCGGTCTGTACTTCATCAATGACCAGTGCCACGCCGTGCTTGCGGGTTAATTGACGCAGGCCCTGGAGCCAACGGACTGGTGCCGGGATCACCCCGCCTTCGCCCTGCACTACTTCAACGACTACCGCCGCCGGTGGCAGCACGCCCGACTCCGGGTCGCTCAACAACTGTTCGATAAAGTGCAGTCCGGCATCAATGCCGGCTTCGCCGCCTATGCCAAACGGACAGCGATAGTCATAGGGNNGTAGCGATCCTCGCCAGCTTCAAGGCAGCCTCGATGCCGTCGGCACCGGTCGGGCCGCAGAACTGGATGCGCGCATGACGCGCGAAGTTTTCCGGCAAGGCGTTGAACAGATCCTCGACGAAACGATCCTTGATCGGTGTCGTCAGGTCTAAGGTGTGCAAGGGCAGGCCGGAATCGAGTGTCTGGCGCATGGCCGCGATGGCCACCGGATGGTTATGGCCCAGCGCCAATGTCCCCGCTCCCGCGAGGCAGTCCATGAACAATTGGCCTTGAGTATCGCGCACATAAACGCCATGGGCTTCTTGCAAGGCCAACGGAATCCGACGCGGGTAGGAACGGGCATTTGACTCCCGGGCCGCCTGGCGTTGCAGATACGGGTTGGTGCTGAGGTCACGCGGCGCTTGTTGGCAAAACTGCTCCAGCGTGAAGGTTGCGCTGGAGGATGAAAGGGGCTGGACGCTTTCCATTGTGACTCCGTGACTAACCACTCGATTGTGGGCGATCAGCCCTGCCCTTGTCCCTGCATGGCTTGACGCAAGCTCAAAGGCCGCATGTCAGTCCAGACCGACTCGATATAGGCCAGGCACTCCTGCTTGCTGCCCTGGTTGCCGGCCGCGCGCCAGCCTTGCGGTATCTCCTTGTAATTCGGCCAGATCGAATACTGCTCCTCATCGTTGACCACAACCAAAAATCGCGTTTCAGGACTGTCCAGACTCATGTTCCACTCCGTTTCCACTGAAGATGCGGGTGCTCGCATGGTAGCTTGAGCTTTTAACGCGAGCGACCGCATGATAATACGGTTACTAATAATTATCATTATGTATTGGCGTGATGCGCTTACACGTCTTGGTTTCACAGACGGGGTTCACCTACATGCCACCGGTATGTTTATACTGATCACCACCAGTGATAACGAGTCTCAACAGCAAGCGCCTGACTATGCCTCGACCCACAGCCTCCCTGACCAAGCATTACGCGATGCCGCCTGCCGGTGACACTGGGCCGCGAGGATGATCGCCAGCCTCGCCCCGCTGTTCAGCGGCCCGTTGGCGGACTATGGGGAAAACCTGCAACTGGCCAGTGATCAACAGCAGGCAATTGCCGGCTCGCAACTGTTTCAGCCGGACTATTTCGCCGAGTTCATTCGTGAACTGGCAGCCAGCCACGGCAGCGACGATTTCATAGCGCTGACCTCTATCTGGTCGAAATGGTATTTCTGCTTCATAGCACCCGCCGTGGCGGCCAGCTTGCTCTTGCAGCGCGAGTTGCCTATCGCCCTGAGTGATGTCGGTGTCACCCTCTCGGCAGCGGGAAAGCCGCTTGGCCTGCACCTGCCCCATGAAGGCAGCGTTCTGCCACCCAGCGCGCCCTTCGCGCGCTTCGACGCCTTGATCGAGCGGCATCTGCAACCGGTGATCGAGGTAATGGCCAGCGTCTCGAAAGCCTCGCCACGACTGTTCTGGAGCAACGCCGGCAACCTCTTCGAATTCGCCACTACCCAAATCGAACTGCATCGATTGGCAACGTTCGATTGCGCAGCCCCGGCCAGAACCGTGCTGGAGAGCCGCCTGCGCCCCGATGGCCGGCGCAATCCGCTGTTCGCCCCGGTGTACTACAAGGACGTCGGCGCTAACGAACCGCAGCGGTTACGCCGTATCTGCTGCATTCGCTACCGCCTGCCCGGCATCGGCTATTGCAGCAGTTGCCCACTCGACCGCGACAAAGTACCCGAATAAGCCGCTCCAAGCGGCTACCTGACCAACTGGAAAGGCTTCTCGCTGGTGTGGTCATAGTCCACCAACTGGCCGTAATCAAGCCGGTAGATGCGATCGGCCACGTCGAAGTAGCGGTCATCGTGAGTGATGGCGATGACCGTTTTTCCGGCCGCCTGCAACTCGGGCAGCAGCTCGTGGTAGAACACGTGGCGGAACACCGGGTCCTGGTCCGCCGCCCATTCGTCGAGCAGCAACACCTCGCGTCCCTCCATCATCAGCAACAGCAGGGCCAGGCGCTTGCGCTGCCCCTGTGAAAGGGCTGTGGTGGACAGGCGTCCGTCGACGAACTGCACCTTGTGCGCCAGCCCCAAGCGTTGCAGATAGTGATCGACCCGCTCCTCCAGCCCATCGAGCTGGCCGTTCTCACCGAGCACATCGGCGAACAGATAGAAGTCGGCGAAGATCGCCGCGAAATGCTCGCGGTGCCACTCGCTGTTCGAGACGTCCAGCGTCACGCCATTGAGCGCGACCGTCCCCTCGCCTGGCTGGTAGAGCCCGGTCAGCAATTTGGCCAGGGTCGACTTGCCGCTGCCATTGCCGCCGACGATAAAGATCAGTTCGCCACGGCGAACGTGCAGATCGATGGGCCCCAGCTGGAAGGCGAATTCGTCGCTCTGCCCGGGGTAGTGGTATTGCACGTTGCTCAGGCGCAACTCACGGAAAGGCTCGGCGGCCTTGGGCGGCAAGGTGAAGTGCACCGTCTCGCCCAGGGCCAGGTCATCGATGGCCTGCAAGGCCACATGGCCGCGGATCACCGCCGGCACGGCATCGAGGATCATCGAGATGGGCGTACGCAGGAACATGATCGCCAACACGTAACCCATCACCACCTGCTGGCTCAGCAGCCCGAGGCCCTGACCGAGGAAGAACAGCGTACCGATCAACACGAACACCAGCAGAGACGTCCAGTTCAGGTTGATCGCCCACAGGGTATCGGCGCGTACCGAGGCCTGCAGCGAGGCCTGCGCGATCGGCTCCAGGCGCTGGTTGTACAGCATCTGCCGACGCTCCCGGCTCAAGGCCAGTTCGCAGCGACCGTTAATGGTCGCCTCGAACTGCTCGGTCAACCGGTCGTCCTGCTGCCGCACCTGCTGCATCAGGCGCTTGACCTTGCGCCCGAGCAGCACGTCTATCAGCACGCCGAAGGCGATCACCGCCAGGGTCAGGGCGAAGAAGGGCAGGCTCAGCCAAGCCATGTAAGCCAGGCCAGCCAGCAGCAGCAAGCCGTTGTACAGCGAGATCGGCAATTGCTTGAAGGCCGTGGCCACGGTGGTCACATCCTTGGTCAGCGCGTTGTAGATGCGCGGGCTGCCCAGTCGCTCGATGCGCTCCAGAGCGGTGCCCAACACCTTGCCCACCAAGCGCAGGCGCAACTGATAGACCAGGCGATGGCCAATCTGCACCAGCAGCCACTGGGCCAGGGTGCCGCTGACGAACAGCAGCAACAGCAGGCCGGCGAACAGCGCCAGCGCCTGGCTCAGGTCATCCAGCCCCTGCTCCAGGCTGCGGTTGATATAGCCGATCAGGCCGATGCTGCTGGCCGCACTCAAGGCACTGCACAGCACCGCCAGGAAAATGCGCCAGCGCGCATCATGCAGCAGTTCCTTCAATAACATCATCAGTTCGACACCTTCTCGGCTGGGTGCTGCGGCGCAATGCTTGGCGCTAGCAAGGACATCAGATCCGCACTCAGACGCGGCTCGGCAACGATCGCATGATGGCCGACATCCAGGCTCCAATCATGCAGCGCCTTGCGCGTGTGCGCCTGCCAGGAGGTGCGCAGATCACCGTGGGCATTGCTGCGCCACAACCAGATGGGCACGTCGACCACCGGTAAGGCCTGTTCGTAAAGGCGCGTCTTGATCGCCCGGTAGCGCACCATCACAGCCTGCAACTCGGCATCAGCGCCGTGGGATTGCAGATGCTCACGCACCTCGGCATCGGCCAGCATGCGGGTCACTCCCTCGGCATAATCGCAATCTACCAGTTGCCGGGCCAGACGCTCGCGCAACGTATCGCCAAGCGGCCGTGAACGGCTGCGACACAGGTACACCAAGTCGGCGAGCAACTGGCCACCCTCGTCGCCGTCGCCAGCGAGGCTGCGCTGCGGATCATGATCCACCGCCGCCAAGGCCTTGATGGTAAACCCGGCTGACTGTAGGTGCGCAATCAACAGCAGCGCCAGGCGCGAAGCCAGGCACCAGCCCAGTACCACCAGCGGCCGCTGCTTGAGCGACTCAGGAATGCTCTGCACATAGCGCTGCAGCAGCCTGCCCAGATCCTTGCTTTCCCAACCTTCGCCAAATGCCGCCAAACCATAAACGGCCTGCTGTTCGCCAAGTTGCGCCACCAACGGTCGGTAGTCTTTCAGGTGACCCTCCGCGCCATGTACCAGGAGCAAGGCCGGCGCCCCACCGGCCACGTCGTTCAGCACCTGCCAGCCCTCGCTATTCGCGCCCTGATCGAGGCTCTGCACCAGTTCGCGCACGGTCTGCCGCTCGAACAGCAGATTAGTTGGCGGGTTTAGCCCCAATTGTTCGCGAATCAGTGCCACCACTTTGATCGCCGCGAGGGAATGCCCGCCCGTGGCGAAGAAGTTGTCGGTCACGCCGAGATCCTCGACACCCAGCACGCGGCACCAGATTTCCAGCACGGCACTTTCCAGTTCGCCGACCGGGGCCACCCGCGCACCTTGCAGGCGCTGCCGGGCACGCTCCAGCAGCGCCTGCCGATCGAGTTTGCCATTGCTGTTCAGCGGCAGGGCTTTTAGGGCGAAGATGCCGGCGGGCAGCATGTAGTCCGGCAGTTGTTGGGCCAAATCGTCGCGCATCACGTCCGCGGCCCGGCTCTGCCCTGGCTCCTCCACAACGAAGGCCAACAAGCGCTCACCATCAAGCAACACCGCCGCCTGCTCCACACCCGGCAGGTTGCGCAACGCCTGTTCGACCTCCGCCAGTTCCAGACGAAAACCGCGAATCTTCACCTGCTGATCATTGCGCCCGAGAATGCGCAAGGCGCCATCGGCCTGGCGCAACGCCAGATCACCGGTGCGATACAGGCGTGCGCCGGACCGCGGGTCTTGGCCGAATGCCGAACTGCCGACATCCCCCAGGTAGCCACGGCCGACACTGGCCCCGGCCACGCACAACTCGCCGGCCTGCCCGCAAGGCACGGGGCGCTGTTGTTCGTCGAGCAGATAGATGCGGTTGTTGCCGAGCACTTGGTCAAGGGCCGTGCCGCTCGCCCCCTGCTCGCTGTCGATGGCCCGCCAGAGCACGCCAACCGTGGTTTCGCTCGGTCCGTAGTGGTTGTACAGGCGGCAACCAGACCCTGCCGCTGCCAGCCGCGCCAGCAGGCTCTCACCCACCGCTTCGCCGCCAAGCACCAGCACCTGACGCGGCAGCACACCCTCCAGCGGATGCTCGCCGATCAAGGCCTCGAGGTGCGATGGAACGATCTTCAGCACATCCAGCGGATGATCGCGCAGCTCCTCGGCGAAGGCCTGCGCATCGGTGACGCTGGCCTGGCTCAGCAGGTGCACGCAGCCCCCCTGCAGCCAGGCCGGGTACAGCACGGTATTGCCCAGGTCGGCGAGCAGCGACGACACCAGCCCGTACTGACCACCTGCCGGCAAATCCAGCGCGTGAGTGATCTGGCTCGCGTAGTGGCGTAGCTGCCCCTGCTCGATCTGCACCCCCTTGGGCTTGCCGCTGGTGCCCGAGGTGTAAAGCACATAGGCCAGGTGCTGCGGCGCGCTGGCCACAGCCGCAGCGAGTAGTGCAGCGCTGCTGGCCTTCGACCAGGCCAGGCTGGGCACCGCGCAGACAAGGCTCGACTCATCCAGATGCAGCAGAACAGCAGGTTTGGCATCCTCGAGAATGCTGGCCAGACGCAGCGGTGGCAGCGCCGGGTCCAGCGGCAGATAGGCAGCGCCGGCCTTGAAGCAGGCCAGCATGGCGACCAGCATCTGCGCGCCACGCGGCAGCAGCAGCGCCACCACCTGGTCAGGGCCAACGCCGGCCTGCTGCAAACTGCCGGCCACCCGTTCGCTCAGTTCATCCACCTCGGCATAGGACAACAGCTGCCGACCATCGCGCAGCGCCGGGCTGTGCGGCTGGTGGCGCGCATGGGCACGGAATCGCTCGACGATATCGACGTCCGCTGGCAGTTCCTCGCCAGTCGCTGTGGGCTGCCCCTCCTCCGCCAGCAAGGTATCCAGGCCGTCCAGCGGCGCTTGCGGCGCCTGCAACAGTTGGCCGATCCAGTGCACATAACGGCGTAGTAAGAGCTGCATCTGCTCACGGCGATACAACCCGGTGTCGTACACCAGCGCCAACTGGCCCTGGCCGGATTCATCCAGCAGCCAGTGCAGTTGCAGTTCCACCGGTGTGTCGAAGGACAAGGCCTGCAGCGCCTGTACCTCGGCCAGATGNNTGCCAGAGCACGGCGTTTTCCAGTTGCCGGGCCAGTTGCCGGGCCAGACTGACCCAACTGGCGTGTTCGGACAAATGCACCTGCATGGGCAGCGTTTGCTCGAACAGCCCGTAGGCGCCCTGCAGCTCCTCATAGTCGTCACGCGGGTCGTGCTGCAGGCCCAACTGCGCATGGCGCTGACCGTTCAGGCGGCCGAGCAAGGCGCCCCAGGCTGCCAGGGCGAGAGGTTCGATGGCCAAAGCCTCGCTCCCGGCAAGTGCCTGCACGGCACTGCACAGTNNGGCACCTCCTGCAGGGCCAGGTTGCGCCAGAACTGCGCGCCCTGCTCGGCGTCCTCGTCCAGTTGCAGGCCGGCGATCCACTCGGCGTAATCGCTGTACTGCATCGGCTCGGCCTCCAGTACCGCGCCCTGCCCCAGCAGCTCACGGCGCAGTTGCTCGAGGCTGTGCAGATCCAGCGAGCAGGCCGGCAGCGCCAGCCATAGCTGCTCGTCGCGCCACCAGGCCAGCAGGTCGGGCTGCTGCGCCAGGCACTGGGCCTGGGCGTCGCGCTGCCACGCCGCCTCATCGGTGCCGGCACCCGCCTGGTGCCAGTCCAGGCGCAACTCGCCCGGCTCGGCCACGCGCTGGCGCAGGCCAGTGGCGCCGAGCGGGCGCTGATAGCGCAGGCGGAGCGCATCGTGTTGGCCCAGGGCGTCACGCAGACGCTGTTCGACCCGCTCTGGCGCAACACCGGGGAGCGTCATGCGCACCCAGCGGTACGCCTGCGGGTTGGCCTCGGCCAATTGCTTCTGGGCCGGGGAAAGAGGCAGGCCAAGATCCATCATGGTGTCATCTCCAGAGCGTTTTCCTCAGCCGTCGCCGGTGCGGCCGCGACCTGATCGCGGCGATAGATATCGCCCATGGCGACGACGATGCGCCGATCGCCCTCGAAGGGGTCGCGGGCATGGGCGGCGAGCATGTTGTCGAGCATCACCACGTCGCCGCGCTGCCAGTCGAAGCGCACCGCACAACGCTCGTAAGCGGCATTGATCGCCTCGATGGCGGCCTCTTCCAGTTCGCTGCCATCACCGTAGAACACCTGCCGGGGCATGACGCTGTCGCGCCCCTTGAGGAACTGCTCACGGATATCGGCATCGAGAAACGCCGGATGGTAGAGCTGGATCTGGTTGAAGAAGCTGGCATCGCCAGTCAGCGGGTGGAGGATCACCGCCGGACACACCTGGCGCGTGTGCAATTCGTTGGCACCGCGCCACTCGAACTCGATCCCGCCCTCATGGCAGATGCGTTCGGCCTCGGCATGCTCCTCAGTCTGGAAGAAGTGCTGCCAGCTGACATCCAGGCTGGCGCTGAAATTGCGCACGTACATCAGTTGCTTGCAACGCAGCTTGACCTGCAGCCAGGCCGGCAGCTCGCGGTATACCTCACGGCTGTCGACGATGGGCGTGGCCCCGCCGCTGGTGGCCGGCGTCTCGCAATAGAACCACTGCCGGCGCGGCCAGCGATGTTGATGAGCGCTCTCGTTGTGGAACATGATCATGCGGTCCTTCGGATAGGGTGTGGACTTGTAGATCTTGTTGCCGCCCTCTTTCTTCGGCAGATCGCCGTACTGGCCGTACAGCTCCGGGCACAACGCCTGGCAGAACTGCTCGAAGTCCGCCGGGGTCGGCAGATCGAAACCACGGAAGATAATCCCGCCGTGCTCGCGCAGCCAGCTTTCCACCTGCTCGCGATTGCTCTCGGCCCACACGGCGGGGGCCAGCTCGCGCTCGCGCAGTTGCACCAGCAGGGGGAAGCTGGAGCCGGCACGCAACGGCCGGGTTTCGATCGGTGTAACCGCGGCAGCCGGGCCATTCTGGCGCAGCTTGCCGAGCTTGCTCATCTTGCGTTGCAGCGGGTTGTCCGTAGTGTTGGACATGGCAGCGGCCCCCTTGGAAGGCAAAGGTAAGGCATCGATGGGGCTGTCCGGCGCACCCAGCGCAGCATCGAGCAGCGCCAGGAAGCTGTCGCGCAAACGTTCGATGGTGGGTGGGCGGAACAGGCTGGTGCGGTACACCCAGCGCAGGCTGAGGACATCGCCGTCGGCAGTGGCGAACAGCGCCATGTCGAACTTGGAGTGTTGTTGTTCACGGCTCACCGGCGTGACCTCGAGATTGCCGAGGCGGCGCGGCTGACGCGGCGTGTTGTCCAGCACGAAAAGGGTCTGCAGCAACGGATGCTGGTTGGCCACACGCGGCAGGTCGAGACATTCCACCACCTGGTCGAACGGTGTGTCCTGCCAGGCGAAGGCATCCAGGCAGATATCGCGCACCAATGCCGCCTGCTCACGGAAGCTGAGCTCCGGTTGCAGGCGAATGCGCAACGCCAGCAGGTTGACGAAGAAGCCGATTAGCGCCTCGGTCGCCGGGTGTTCGCGGTTGGCCACGTCGGTGCCGATGACCAGGTCGCGGCCCTGGGTTTCGCGCTGCAGCACGGCGGCATAGACAGTCAGCAGCAACATGAACAGCGATAAGCTGCTCTCACGCTGTAAGGCCTCCAGGCGTGCCAGCGTTGCCGCTGGCAACTGGAAGTCCAAGGCCGCACCACCACTGTTATCGCGCTCGCCGCGTGGGAAGTCGAACGGCAACGGCACCTGGCTCGGTATGCCGGACAGGGTACGTTGCCAGAACTGCTGGCCCTGGCGCTGACGGGCGCGCAGCGCCGCTGAAACCTGCCAGGCGGCATAGTCGACGTACTGGATCGCCAGTTCGCGCTCCACGGGCAGCCGGCCCTGGCTNNATATGGTGCAGCACCAGTTGCAGCACATGTTCCTGCTCGCCCAGGCGATACAGCACCGCGCGCAGCGGTGCCTCAACGCTCAGATCGAACGGGCGCGCGGCCATCTCATGTTCAGCCTGCGCCCACTGCGCCTGGCTCACGGTCGCCAGTTGCAGCGTCAACGCAAAATCCGCCTGGATGCGCTGGCGCGCCTCGCCCTGCTGCTGATGGTAGGTGGTGCGCAGGATCGCATGGCGCCTTACCACACGCTGCATGGCCCGCTGCAACGCCTGGGTATCAAGGGCACCCCGAAGGCGCACGTTGCTGCTCATGTTGAAGCTGCTGTCGCTCGGCTGCAGTTGCTGCATCAGCCAGACCCGTTGCTGCGCAGGTGACAGCGGCTGGTCGATGTGCTGATCGACCCGCGCGATGTTCAATCCAGCCGGGTCGATGGCGGTGGCCTGGGTTTCCAGGCGCGCCGCCAGCTCCGTCAGCGAAGGCGTCTCGAACAGCCAGCGCAGCGGCACCTCGAAGCCCTGCTCGCGCAGCCGCGAACGCACCTGCGCGGCCATCAGCGAGTGTCCGCCGAGTTGGAAGAAATGCCCATCGAGCGGCACCTGCTCGAGCTGCAGCACCTGGCCCCAGATCTCGCTCAGCAGGGTCTCGCTGGCGCTCATCGGCCGCTGCGCGCTGCCTGCTGCCGCCTGCTGCTGGTTGCGCAACTGCGGCAATTGCTGGCGATCCACCTTGCCATTGCTGTTGAGCGGCAATCCCGGCAGCGCTTGCAGATGAGTTGGCAGCATATACACCGGCAGACGTGCCTGCAGATGTTCACGCAGCTCGTCTGCGCTCGGCTCGCCAGACAGACTGGCAACCCAGAACGCGGCCAGGTGCTCACCCTGCACCGCCACCACTGCCTGGGCGACCCCCGGGTGACCGAGCAGCGCCGCCTCGATCTCGCCCAGCTCGATACGGAAGCCGCGCAGCTTGATCTGATCGTCGCTGCGGCCCAGGTAATACAACTGCCCATCGGCCTGCCAGCGGGCCACATCGCCGGTGCGGTACAGGCGCCCGCCAGCGCCGCCGAACGGGTCGGCGATGAAACGCTCGGCGCTCAGCGCCGGCTGCCCGGCATAACCACGGGCCAGTCCAAGGCCTGCGATATACAGCTCGCCGGCACGGCCTGGCGGAACCTCACAGAGGAACTCGTCGAGCACATGGCAGCGCGTGTTGAGCAGCGGACGGCCAATTGGCACCACCGGCTGATGCAGCTCCTCCACCAACGTCTGGGTCGACCAGACGCTGGTTTCGGTCGGCCCGTAGACGTTAATCAGGCAGCCGACGAGCTGCTGCAGCTCGTTGGCCATTTCCGCCGCCAGGGCCTCGCCGCCGGTCAGGGCAACCTGCCCGGCCAGCACCTGGCGATCCCCCTGCAGCAGCATCGCCCAGGTCGCCGGGGTGGCCTGGATCAGTTCCACCGCCCGCTCACGTATCAACTTCGCCAGCAGCAGCGGGTCCTGGCGCTGCTCGTCATCGGCGAGCACCACGCTACCGCCGCGCACCAACGGCAGGCACAGTTCCAGGCCGCTGATATCGAACGTCACGGTGGTCAGCGCCAGGTAGCGCTGCACGCCCTCCAGCGGCAAGGCGCGCTCCATCGCCAGCAGGAAGTTGGCAAAGTTGCCCCGGCTGATCTGCACGCCCTTGGGCTGCCCGGTGGAGCCGGAGGTGTAGAGCGTGTAGGCCAGTTGCTGCAGGTGCCTCGGCAGCGCCGGTGCATCGGCCGGCTGCGCCTGTAACGCCAGGTCCCGCCAGAGCTGGCAGCGCAACGTGGCCGGGAAATGCTCATCCTGACGATCGCACAACAGCAGATGCGGCCGTGCCCGCTGCACGATGGCCGCCTGCCGCGCAGGCGGATGGCTCGGATCGAGCGGCAGGTACTGCGCCCCGGCCTTCTGGATGCCCAGCAGGCAGACCAGCAGGCGCTCGTCGCGCGGCAGGCAGAAGGCGATCGTGGATTCCGCCGTCACACCTTGCGCCAACAACCAATGCGCAAGCTGGTTGGCCTGTGCCTGCAACTGCCCGTAGCTCAGTTGTCGGTCGCGGCAGAACACCGCGGTGCGCTCGGGATGCAAGGCGGCCTGAACCTCGAAGCGGGTCACGAAATCCGCCTCGATGTCCAGCTCGGCAGCTTCGCCCGCGCTGTGCAGGCGTTGTACCGACGGCAGTGGCAGCGCCAGCAGCGGCTGCTGCAGATCGAGATGCGCCAAGCTGGACAGCACGCCCAGGTAATCGTCCACCAGGCACTGAATGCGGGCCGGGTCGAACAGCGCGGTGGCGTACTCGACTATCAATTGGCTGCTGGCCTCATCGCCGCGGCCCTGGCTGAACAGGTTGAAGGTCAGGTCGAACTTGGCGCTGATTGCCCCCTGCGGCAATGCCAGGGGCGCTACCGTGACGCCCGGCAGTTGCAGATTGCGCTCGCCGAGGTGGTCCACCTGGTAGTTGAACATGGCCTGGAACAATGGCGTGCGGTCGAGGCTGCGCTCGACCTCGAGCACGTCGAGCAGGCGCTCGAACGGCAATTGCTCATGGACCCGGTCATCCGCCAGGCGCTGGCCAAGGCGCTGCAGAAAACGCTCCAGGCTTTCCAGCGCATCAAGCTGCACGCGATACGCCAGGGTGTTGACGAACAGACCGACCAGCGCCTGGCTGTCCGCCGCCTCACGCCCGGACACCGGCAGGCCGATGGCGAAATCGCGGCGCCCGGCGTGTTTCCAGAGCAGCAGTTGCTGCGCGGCGAAATACAGCACGAAGGGGGTCAGCCCAAGCTGCTTGGCACGGGCCGCGATTGCCGAGGTCAGCTCGCCTGGCAACGGGAACTGCTCGCGCGCGCCGGCATACGCCTGCACTGCCGGGCGCGGGCTTTCACTGAGGGCCAGCGGCTCGTCACTCAAGCCCTGCAGGCGCTGCTGCCAGTAATCGAGCAGTACCTGGCCGGCCTCCCCTTCCAGCGCCTGGCGCTGCGCTTCGATCACTTGCAAAAGGCCCGTTCTGAGCGCGGGCTGACGGCCCTCATAGAGGGCAGCCAGATCCTGCACCAGCAGTCCCATGGACCAGCCGTCCACGGCGATATGGTGGGCGTTGAACAGCAGGCGATAGTCGTCTTCAGCGAACTGGAACAAGTCAATGGCCACCAGCGGCCCCTGGGCCAGGTCGAAGACCCGCTGCGCGGCCAGGGCAATCGCTGCCTCACGTGCACCTGCCGGCGATGCGCGCAAATCGTGCAGGGCGAAGCTGGCCTCGGGCGCCTCCACCAGGCGCTGACGCACCTGCCCGTTGTCCTCGAAGAAACGGCAACGCAGGGCTTCATGACGTTCGATCAGGCTCAGACAGGCGCTGCGCAAGCGTGGCACGTGCAATTCACCCTGCAAGACCAGCAGTTGCGTGACGTTGTAGGCAGTGGTGTCGGGTTCGAGCTGCTGCATGAACCACAGCCGCTCCTGGGCATGGGATAGCCGCGCCACGGCACTGGCCAACGCTGGCGACGCCTCTGCCGGCTCGCTGCGGATGGCAGGCGCCGGCTCCAGAGCGGCCGCCAGTTGCCGCGGCCTGGGGTTTTCCAGCAACTGGCGCGGCATCATGCGCAGGTCGGCCTGGCGCAGCCGGGCGATCAGTTGCAGGCTGAGAATCGAATCGCCACCAGCGGCGAAAAAGTCATCGTCCAGCCCCAGTTGCGGTTGGCCCAGCAGTTCGCGGAAGGCCGCCAGAATACTGGCCAGACGCGGCTGCGCGCGGCAGTCGGCACTTGCTGCCATGGCCGCCAGCGTCGGCTGTTCCAGCACGTCGCGCGGCTGCAGCCGGAGCCCTTCGCGCGCGGCGAGGCCGATCAGTTGCAAGCTGAGAATCGAATCGCCGCCGAGGGCGAAGAAATCGTCCTGGCGAGTGACCGCGGCGCAGCCGAGCACCTGGCACCACAGCCGGGCCAGCAATTGCTCGCTGACGCCCTGGGGCGCCTGCCCGCCCTCATCCACCGCTGCGTTAGTTTCAGGCTCGGGCAAGGCGCGGCGATCCAGCTTGCCATTGGTGGTCAGCGGCAAGGCGTCCAGGCTCGACCAGTACGCCGGCTGCAGCGGTTCGGGCAGTTGCGCCCGGGCCTGCGCCTGGATGGCGCTCAGTTCGTCCGGGGTCAGGCGCGGCGCGAGATAGGCCACCAGTTGCATGCGCCCCTGAATCTCGCGTGCCAGCACAGCGGCTTCGCGTACCCGCGCTTGCCGGCTCAGCCAGGTACTGACCTCACCGGGCTCGACGCGGAAACCGCGAATTTTCACCTGATCGTCCTGGCGTCCAAGGAACGCCAGACGCCCATGGTGATCCAGGCGTACCCGATCACCGCTGCGGTAGAAACGCCGCCCTGCGTCATCGATGAAGGCGGCGGCAGTGACTTGCGGCTGGCCAAGGTAGCCCAGCGCGACCTGGGGGCCGCCGATCAGCAACTCGCCCGCCACGCCGCGCGGCACGGGCTGGCCCGCCGCATCAACGATCCGCAGCTCGGCACCGGCCAATGGCTGGCCCAGCGGCAGGTAAGCGCCCTGCCCGGCCTCCGTCACCTCGCCACAGACCACACCGACGGTGGTTTCCGACGGGCCGTAGTGGTTGAACACGCGCAGCTCCGGCGCCAGTTCGCGGATGCGGGCGAACAGCGCCGCATCGAAGCCTTCACCGCCCAGGATCAGCAACTGCCGCGGCAGTACCCGCCGGGCATCGTCCAGCGCCAGCAGGCCACGCAAATGCGAGGGGGCGATCTTCAGGCAGTCCACGGGATGCTGGGCCAGGAAATCGGCCCAACCTGGTGGATCGAAGGCCAGCGCGGCCTCCGGCAGGATCAGCGGATCACCTGAGTGCAAGGCGGCGAAGACGCAGGTCAGGCCGAGGTCGGCGGCGACCGTGGCCAGGGTCGCCCAACGGCTGCTGGCGCTGGCCTGCAGGCGTTGGCTGACGGCGGAGGCGTAATGCGCCAGGTTGGCATGGCTGACCAGCACGCCTTTGGGCTGGCCGGTGGAGCCCGAGGTGTAGATCAGGTACGCGGCCTGCTCAGGCTGGCTAAGGCTGGGCACAGGCTGGCACGGTGCGGGCGCAGCGAGATCGGCGGCGCTCAGTTGCAGACGCGCGACCGCGCCGTTCAGCGCTGGCGCCTCGGCCAGGGTCAGCAGCAGGCTCGCCGCACTGCTTTCAAGCAGTTGCTGCAAGCGCTTCACGGGCTGCGCCGGGTCGAGGAACAGGCAGGTCGCACCACGTTGCCAGCAGGCCAACATTGCCAGCACCTGCTCGGCGCTGCGCGGCATGCACAGGGCGACTACCTGGCCGGGGCCGACGCTCTGCTCGGCCAGGCGCAGCGCCAGTGCCTGTACGGCATTGGCCAGATCGCCGTAGGCCAGCGACTGCCGCGTATCGCACAGGGCGGGTGCTTGCGGCGTGCGCGCGGCCCACTGCTGCACCTGTCGATCCAGCGGCTCAGGGCTGGCGCCCAGCGCGGGGCCATGCAGTTCGCTGCCCGGCGAGGCGAGGCGCAGTGCCGACAACCGCTGCCCGGGATTGACTGATGCCTCCTGCAGGATGGCCTGCAGATCGTCGAGCAGTTGCTCAATGGTGGCCGCCTCGAACAGCTCGTCGCTGTATTCCAGCTCGCAGCGCAGGCGCTGGTCGGCGCAACGCAGCAGACGCAGGGTGAGATCGAAACGGGCATGGCGCTGCGGCGGGTCGAGCACCTCGACGCTTACCCCCGGAAGGCTCAGGGTGCGGCTTTCCGGTAATTCGACCTGCACGAACATGGCCTGGAACAACGGGCTGGAACGCGGCCGGTCGAGGGCTTCGAGGATCTTTTCATACGGCAGGGTCTGCTGGTCGAACGCTGCCGCCACGCTGTCGCGGGTGCGCAGCAGGGCGCTGCGAAAGTCCGGGTCGTCCTCCAGGCGCTGGCGAATCACCAGGGTGTTGAGCAGCGGCCCGATCAGCGGCGCCAGCTCGGGGCGATCGCGTTGCGCCACCGAAGTACCCAGGCACAGGTCACGCTCGCCGCTGTAGCGCGCCAGCAGGCAGGCAAAGGCGGTCAGGCCAAAGATATACAGGGTCACGCCCTGCTCGCGGATGGCCCCATCCACCTGCGCCGACAAGTCAGCTGGCAGTTCGCGCACCCGTACCGCGCCGCTATGGCGGCGCTGGTTCGCGGGCGGACGCGGGTGATCGCAGGGCAAGGCCAGCGCACCGGGCGCATCGGCCAACTGGCTGCACCAGTAATCGAGTTGCTGGCGGCAGGCGTCGCTGGTCAGCCACTCGTGCTCCCAGGCGGCATAGTCGGCGTACTGGATGTCGAGCGGCGGCAACTGGGCTGGCGCGCCCAGGCTCGAGGCACGGTAGCCCTCGGCCAGCTCGCGGGTCAGTTGCTGGGCCGACCACGCGTCGTAGGCGACGTGGTGGATGGTGAAGAACAGCCAGGTGCTGCCCTGCTCGGCATCGCTGAACACGCGCCAGCGCCAGGGCACGTCGCGGCTCAGGTCGAAGGGCTCCGCCAGTTGTCGGGCGTACTCGTCGGCGCACCATTGCTGTGGGTCGGCAAGCGCCTCGCGGGGTAACGGCTCGACCGCCGGCAGGCCCGCCGTCCAGGGCTCGCAGTGCGCCTGCAAGTGGCCTCGGGCATCGGCCACGTAGCGAGTGCGCAGGATCGTGTGCCGCTCCACCAGTTGCTGCATGGCCTGCTGCAGGCACGCCAGATCCAGACGGCCATCGAAGTGCAGCACCGAGCAGAGGTTGTAAAGTGCACGGCTGCTCAGGGCCTCGGCCGAGAGAAAACGCAGTTGCGCATGGGCCAGCGGCACCGCTGCACCCTCCCTGCCAGCGGCCGGGACGATGGGCAGGCGCCAGCTATCGATGCCCTTCTCGGCCAGGCGCTGACGGAACAGTTGCTTCTTGTCCGCCGGCAGTGAGGCCAGGCGCTGGGCGATCTCGACAAAGGCCTGTTGGTTGGTCGCATTCATCTTCAGTCTTCCATCTCTGCCAGCAAACGCTGCATCTCATCCAGTGCCTGGTCGGTCGAAGGCCGCTGCGGGTTTTCGATCTGTTCGGCCAGGCCGGCAATGGTCGGGTTGTGGAACAGGCTGCGCAGTTCGACCTTGACACCGAAGCGGCTCTCCACCCGGGTCATCAGGCGCATAGCCAGCAGCGAATGGCCACCGAGCTCGAAGAAGCTGGTGAGCACGCCGACCTGCGGCAGATCAAGTAGCTCCTGCCACAGCTCGGCCAGTTCGCGCTCCAGCGCCGTACGCGGGGCCACGCCTTGCTCTGCCTGCGCTTGCGGCGCCGGCAGGGCCTTGCGGTCGATCTTGCCGTTGGCATTAAGGGCGAAACGCTGCACCTGGATGAAGCCGGCCGGCACCATGTACGCGGGCAGCAGGCTTTCCAGATGACGGCGCAGCGCCACCTCGTCGACCGGGCTCGCGGCCTGCAGCCAGGCGAACAGGTTGTGGCTGCGCGCATCGAGCATGACCACCGCCTCGTCCACGCCGGGGTAACGGCGCAGCAGCGATTCGATCTCCCCCGGCTCGATGCGGAAACCACGCACCTTGACCTGGAAATCGGCGCGTCCGACATAGGCCAGGCGCCCATCGGTGCGTCGGCGCACCAAGTCGCCGGTGCGGTACATGCGGCTGCCAGGCTCGCTGGCGAACGGATCGGGCAGGTACGCCGCTGCGGTGATCGCCGGCGCCCGCTGGTAACCTCGGGTCACCCCGCTGCCGGCGATATACAGCTCGCCGGTGCTGCCCAGCGGCACTGGCCGCAGGCATTCGTCGAGTACGTAGCAACGGGTGTTGAGCAGCGGCATGCCAATATCGGCGACACCGGCCGGTACTTCCCGCAGCGCCTGGGTGGTCGACCAGACGGTGGTTTCCGTCGGGCCATAGGCGTTGATCAGCCTCACCCCCTTGGCCTGCAGCGCACTCACCAGTTCGGCCGGCACTGCTTCGCCGCCGATCAGGCCGCGCAGGACCGGCCAGTCGTCACGCCCGGTTTCCAACAGGATCTGCCAGCCGGCTGGGGTGGCTTGGAACACCGTGGCACGGCGCAGCAGATCGAACAGGCGGTGACCATCGACCACCTGCTCGCGACGCGCCAGGAGGATGCTCGCGCCCTTGAGCAGCGGCAGGAACAGCTCCGGCTTGCACATATCGAAGGCGTAGGTGGTGCTGGCCAGCCAGACGTCCTCGGCCGTCAGCGGCAACTGGCGGTCGAGGCCGGCAAGCAGGTTGCTCAGGTTGCCACGGGTGACCTGTACGCCCTTCGGTGTGCCGGTGGAGCCCGAGGTGTAGATCACGTAGGCCCGCTGCAGCGGCACCACCGGTAATGCCAGGTCGTGCGCTGGCTGTTCGTCCAGCGGCAGGTGGTCGACGGCCTGGCTGTCGACACTGCCGAGTACGTCGGCGCAGGCCTGCTCACTGAGCACCAGCTGCGGCTGCGCATGCTCGATGATGAAGCGCAGCCGTTCGCCCGGTTGCTGCGGATCCAGCGGCAAGTAGGCCGCGCCCGCCTTGTGGATCGCCAGGATGCTGGGCAGCAGCCAGGGGCCACGGGTCAGGCACAGCGCGACCAGATCGTCGCAGCCGACACCCTGGGCGCGCAGCCAGTGGGCCAGGCGGTTGCTCAGGGCATTGAGCTGGGCATAGCTGTAGCGTTGCTCCTGGCAATCCACGGCCAGCGCATCAGGGGTGTGCAGGGCCTGGCGCTCGAAGCGCGCGATCAGATCCTGCGTCTCGCTCAGCGCATGCGCTGGCAGGTTCCACGTACGGCGTGTCAGGGCATGATCGGCATTCGCCAGGTCGATATCCCACAGCCGCGCCTCGGGCCGCGCCAGCATACCGTCGAGCAGGTGACAGTACTCGTCGGCGTAGCGTTGCATGGTGCTGGCGACAAACAGCTCGGTGTTGTACTCCAGCACGCAGTGCCAGGCGCTGCCGTGCTGCTCGATATGCAGGCCGATGTCCACCAGGGCGCTGTCGCTTTCGACATCCAGGCGCTGCGCCGGCAGGCCGGCAAAACCCTGGCCGACCGCCGCCACGTCATCGCGCTGGATCAGGTTGAACAGCGCCTGGAACAGCGGCGTATGGCTGAGATCGCGGCGTACCTGCAAAGCCTCCACCAGCCGTTCGAAGGGCACGTCGCCGTGCTGCTGCGCGGTCAGGTGGGTGGCTTGCAACGCCTGCCAGAACGACGCCACCGATTGCAGTGGGTCGATCTGGCTACGCAGCACCTGGGTGCTGGCGAAATAGCCGATGAGGTTGTCGGTGTGCGCCTGCTGACGCTGCGCCACCGGCAGGCCGATCCACAGCTCGCGCTGCCCCGAATGCCTGGCCAGCAGCACTTTCCATGCTGCCAGCAGAGGCGCGAAGGCGGTCAGGCCATGGCGCTGCGCGGTGCCACGCAGGCGCTCGACCAACTCGACGGGCAACTCGAAACGCAGGCGCCGCCCGTGGTAGCCCTGCTCGGCAGGACGTGGCAGGTCGGTGGGCAGGTCCAGCACCGGCGGTTCGCCGGCCAGGGCCTGCCGCCAGTAGTCCAGCTGCGCTTCAATGCGTGCCTGCCCGGCAGGGGTCTGCCAACTGGCGGCGACATCGCTGAACTGCAGCTGCAGCGGCGCCAACGCCGCCTGGGTTGCGCTCAGCTCGGCCTGGTAAAGACGTTGCAGCTCATCGAAGAAGATCTCCAGCGAGCGGGCGTCGGCGATGATGTGGTGCAAGGTGGCCTGCAGCACGCTCTGNNAAGGCGCGTTGCGCTTCCTCGCTCAAGGTACGGGCGAAGGCCGGCGAATGCACATCCTGCTGCAAGGGCTCGACGCTGAGCAGCGTGCCGTGCAACTGCACGACCTGCTGCCGCGCGCCTGCTTGCGTCTCGCTGAACACGCTGCGCAGGCTGTGCTGGCGCTCCACCAGTTGTGCCAGCGCGCGTTCCAGGACTTCGGCTTGCAGAGTACCGTGCAGGTGCATGGCCAGTGACAGGTGGTAGGCCTGGGTGTCGCCCTGCAAGCGGTCGAGAAACCACAGCCGCTGCTGGGTGAAGTGCAGCGGCGCCGTCGCCTCGCCGAATGGCCGCAGGATGCTCTCGCCTGCGCCCTCGGCAGTGGCCAGGATGGCCGCCAGTTCACCCAGGGTCGAGCACTCGAACACGCTGCGCAGCGGCAGTTGCCGCTCGTAACGCTCGGCGATGCGCGCCACCAGCCGTGCCGCCAGCAGCGAATGGCCGCCGAGGGCGAAGAAATTGTCGCCTGCGCCAACCGCGTTGCACCCGAGCAGCTCGCACCACAGTTCGGCCAGTTGCGCCTCCCAGGGTTTGCTCAGCTCGCCGTCGCGCTGACCTTCATGTTGGAGTGGAGCCGGCAGCGCCTTGCGCTCGACTTTGCCACTGGGGCTCAGCGGCAAGCTGTCGAGACGCACGAACTGGCTCGGTAGCATGTAATCCGGCAGGTGCTGCGCCAGTTGCACGCGTAGCGCGGCGTCGCCCACGTCAGCACCCGCCGCCTGCGTGACCGAGTAGTAAGCCACCAGGCGCGCGCTGTCGCCGCTGCCGAGCAGCACCACAGCCGCTTCCCGCACCCCGGTGAGCCGCGCCAGCAGGGCCTCGATCTCGCCCAACTCGATACGGAAGCCACGCAGCTTGACCTGGAAATCCAGGCGCCCCTGGTAGTCCAGGCTGCCTTTGGCGTTGCGCCGCACGCGGTCGCCGGTGCGGTACATGCGCGCCCCCGGCACGAAAGGATCGGGCAGGAAGCTCACCGCACTCAGGGCAGGTGCGGTGAAATAGCCACGCCCCAGGTTGGCACCCGCCAGGTACAGCTCGCCGGAAACGCCGGGAGCCACGGGTTGCAAGTCGGCGTCCAACACATAGGCGGCGGTATTGACCACCGGCCGGCCGATCGGCACCTCCACCCCGCCCTTCTCGCCCTGACGCGGCTCGAAGGTGCTGTAGACGGTGGCCTCGGTCGGCCCATAACCGTTGATCACCTGGGCACCACGCTGCTCCATGGCCTCGGCCAGCGCGCACGGCAGGGCCTCGCCACCGGAAATCGCGCGCACGCCCTGCCAACTGCGCCCGGTGTGCGCCACCAACATGCGCCAGGTGGCAGGAGTGGCCTGCATCACCGTCGGCTGGCCGGCCTCGATCAGGCGGTCGAGGGCTTGCGGGTCGCGTGCCTGCTCACGGTCGGCGAGCAGGATCCTGGCCCCGCGACTCAGCGGCAGCAGCAGCTCGACGATGGCGATATCGAAGGTCGCTGTGGTCAGCGCCAGCACCCTGTCCTGCGCCGTCAATGGCAGCACCTGCTGTACGCCGAGCATGAGGTTCATCAGGTTGCCACGGGCGATGGCCACGCCCTTGGGCTGGCCGGTGGAACCCGAGGTATAGAGCACGTAGGCGAGCTGGGCAGGATGCACGCTCGGCGCGCAGTAGGGCTCGGTGGTGGTCAGCGCATCGATATCCAGCAGTTCGACGGCACTGCCCCACTCTGCCAGTTCCGCCAGGGCCTCGGCATTGGTCAGGCACAACCGCGGCTGCGCATGGGCAAGGATGTAACGGCCGCGCTCGGCAGGGGTGTCCTCGGCCAGCGGCACGTAGGCGGCGCCAGCCTTGAGAATGGCTAACATGGCCATGGGCAGCCGCGCATCGCGCGGCAGGCGCAGGGCCACACGATCCTCGGCGCCGACGCCACGGGCCTGCAAGGCAGCGGCCAGGCGTTCGGCCGCCTGGTTCAGTTCGGCATAGCTCAGGTGCCGTTCGCCGGCCTGCACGGCGATGGCCTCAGGCTGCCCGGCGACCTGCCGTGCAAAGGCCTGCAGGATGTCTTCCCGGCCCTCCACAGGCTCACCGTGCAAGCGCGCCAGCGCGCGCTGCTCGGGCGGCCGGGCGAGTTCGCCCAGTACCTGCTGTGGTTGTTCGAGCACAGCATCGAGCAGCGCCAGATACTGCTCCAGCATCGCCTGCGCGGTCTGCTCACGGAACAGCTCGCTGCTGTACTGCAGGCTCAGGGCGATGCCGTGTTCGCTGTCGCGCACGTCCAGATGCAGGTCGCACAGGGCGCTGTCCGGGCGATTGTCGAGCGGCTCGGCGATCAGCTCGGTCAGGTCGAAACGCTCCAGGGCATGGCCCGGGAAGTAGTTGAACATCGCTTGGAACAACGGGTTGTAGCTGACCTGGCGGGCCACGCCGAGCTGTTCGATCAGGTAGTCGAAGGGCAGATCCTGATGCGACTGCACCGCCACGGACAGCGCCTGCAACTCGCGCATCAGTTGCAGCAGGCTGACCGTGCCGGAAAGCTTCTGGCGATAGACCAGAGTATTGACGAAGCAGCCCACCAGCGGCTGCAACGCCGCGTGATGGCGGTTGGCGGCCGGCACCCCGACGAGGATGTCGTGCTCGCCACTGCGGCTGCGCAGCAGCAGCTGGAAGGCGCAGAGCATGGGGATGAAGTTGCTCCAGCCGTGGCTCGCGCTGAATGCCCGCAGGCGCGCCGCCAGCGCATCCGGCAGGCGTTGCTCGACACGCCCGCCGGCTTGGCTGGCATGGGCCGGCCGAGGGAAGTCCGCGGCCAGTTCGAGCACCGGCAATTCGCCNNCATCCACTGGCGTTGCCACAGGGCATAGTCGGCGTACTGCATCGGCGCCTCGGCCAACGCCGGTTTACGCCCCTGGCGCAGCTCGCGGTAATGGCTGCAAAGACCGTCGATGATCAGTTGCAGCGACCAGCCATCGGCGACGATATGGTGGCAATTGAGCGCCAGTACGTGCGCCTGCGGCCCGAGGCGNNTCGCTGACCACCTCGATCAGCGGCAAGGCCAGCTCGGCCTTGGCGAGAATGAGCTGCGAAGGCTCACCGCCGTCGCTGACAAAACGGGTACGCAGGACTTCGTGCTGATCGACCAGGGCCTGCAGAGCTGCCTGCAGGTCAGCAACATGCAGGTCGCCGCTCAGGCGAACCGCGCCGGCCAGGTTGTAGGCCGGGCTTTGCGGCTGCAGTTGCTGGAGGAACCACAGGCGCTGCTGGGCAAACGACAGCGGTAGGGTCTGCGGACGCGGCAGGCGCATCGGCGTGGTTTTCTCGCTGGCCTGCTGTTGTTCCAGCCACTCGGCCATGGCGGCGATGGTCGGGCGCTCGAAGACCACGCGCAGGGGCAGTTCCTTGCCGCTAAGCTTGCCGATCTGGCCGATCAATTGCGTGGCCAGCAGCGAATGCCCGCCCAGCTCGAAGAAGTGATCCTGAATGCCGACCCGCGCGAGCCCCAGCACGCCCTGCCAGGCTTCGGCCAACTGCGCTTGCAGCTCACTGCTTGGCGCCACGTAGCGCGCCTCGCTCTGCGCGGCGAAGTCGGGCGCCGGCAGGGCTTTGCGGTCGATCTTACCGTTGGCGTTGAGCGGCATGCGCTCGAGCAGCATGAAAGCGCTGGGCAGCATGTAGGGCGGTAGGTTGGCGGTAACGAACTCGCGCAGCGCCTCGATGGAGGGCTGCGGCTCGGCCACCAGGTAGGCGACCAGCACCTTGGCGCGCTGCTGGTCGTCACGGGCCAGCAGCACTGCTTCACGCACGCCGGGGTAACGGGTGAGGCAGGCTTCGATCTCGTCCAGCTCGATACGGTGGCCGCGAATCTTCACCTGGTGGTCGGTACGACCGACGTACTCCAGCTCGCCATTGGCCAGGAAACGCGCCAGATCGCCGGTGCGATACAGGCGGCTGCCGTCGTTGGCGATGGGGTCGGGCAAAAACACCGCCGCCGTGCGTGCCGGGTCGGCCATATAGCCACGGCCAACCCCCACGCCGGCGACGAAGATTTCTCCCACCGCACCGCGCGGCACCGGTTGCAAATCAGTATCGAGCAGGTACAAACGGTTGTTCAGGGTGGCGCGACCAATCGGCACACTGCTGCGAGACTCAGCCAGGCGCTCGGTGAGCGGATGGAAGGCCACGTCGTCGGAGCATTCGGCCGGCCCGTAGGCGTTCATCAGCGGGATGCCGGGGTAGCGCTCGAACCAGCGCCGCGCCAGCGCCGGTGGCAGCGCCTCGCCAGTGGCCAATACCCAGCGCAGTGCGGTGCGCTCCAGGCCCGCCTCGAGCAGGCTCTGCATCAGCGACGGCACCGCTTCGAGAATGCTCACGCCATGGCGAGCGATGGCCTCGGCCAGCGCTTCGGGGTTCTGAATCACGCAGTCGCCGAGAATCACCGTGCGCGCCCCCAGCACCAGGCCGGCGAGGGTCTGCCAGACGGAAATGTCGAAGCACTGCGGCGCGCTCTGGGCGATCACGTCATCTTCATTCAGGCCCAGGCCCGGCAACTTGCCAATCATGTTGTTGAGCATGCCGGCATGGGCAACCATCGCCCCCTTGGGCGTGCCGGTGGAGCCCGAGGTGAAGATGCAGTAGGCAAGCGAAAGGCCATGCACGGGGATGTCCAGGTCGGCATCGCTGTAGCCGCTCAGGGCCGCTGGCTCGTAGCGGATCGCCGCCGGCGGCTGCGCCATCTGCTGCAGCGTCTGCTGTGCGAGCTCACCCTGCTCCACGCCATGCAGCAGCAGCGGCGAACGGCTCTGGGTGAGCACTTGGGCCAGGCGTTGCGGCGGATTGCGCGGGTCCAGGGGCAGCCAGCCTGCGCCAGCCTTGAGTGTGGCGAGGATCATTATCACCAGGTCGAGGCCACGCTCGTCGAGCAACGCCAGCAGGTCGCCGTCCTGCACGCCATTGGCGCGCAGATGACGGGCCAGTCGGTTGGCCGCCCGGTTCAACTGATCGAAGCTCAGGCTGTGCTCGCCATGCACCACGGCGATTCGCTCGGGGGTGCGACGCACCTGCTGTTGCAGGCGCTCGACGTACAGCGGCTGCAGTTGCGCCGCGTCCGCCGCCAGGTCACCGCTGGCCCAGGCGTGCTGTTGGGCGATCTCTGCCGCATCGAGCATGGCGATGCGTTGCAACGGGATATCCGCCTCGCTGGCCAGACTGTCGCCCATGTTCAGCAGCAGCGTGCGGAAGTGGCGCAGCATCTGCTCGACTTCCTCGCGCAGGAACCAGTCGGTCTGGTAGGTCAACTGCAGGTGCAGGCGCTCGCCGGGCACGATCACCACGGTCACCGGATAGTTGGTGTGGGTGCGGTTGGCCATGTCGCTGATCAGGTAGTCCAACTGGCCCTGGCGCAGGCTGGCGGAGATCGGCGCGTTCTCAAAGACGAACAGGCTCTGGAACAGATCCTGGCGCTGTACCTCGCTCCAGCTCTGGATCTGCGCCAGCGACACGTTTTCATGTTCGCGCAGGCTCA
>CXWL01004163.1_pt1 | contig 41315 bp, 36 predicted proteins | sample 590931 | NCBI WGS metagenome assembly CXWL01 (sample SAMEA3498368, study PRJEB10139) | groundwater metagenome | biome: water well; material: biofilm material | place: Germany | collected 2015-04-27 | reverse complement strand
CTCGGTGTGAGCTACCTTTATGATTCCTACTCGAACGGCACCAGCTTCGCCTCCCCCGGCCTCGACCTGGCCTTCCTGCACAGTTACGTGTTCACCAACTCTAAGCTGACCAACATGGTCAGCTACACGCCCGCATTCAAGGAGTTCACCAACTACCGCCTGCACCACGAGTCCGCCCTCGAGCTCCCGCTCGGCGCCTCGCTGTGGAAATTGAAGCTCGGCGTCGCCAACGATTACCTCAGCAAGCCGCCCGCCGGCACCGAACGGCTCGACACAACCTACTTCACGAGCCTGATTCTCAACTGGCGGTAACCCGGTCGCGGATTTCGCATTCCAGCGGGGCCATGGTCGGCCCCGTTTTTTTCGGCTGCCCCCCAGAAAAACAGTGGAACCCAAACCGGGGATGCTTCAATCTACCCGCATGAAGCGACTCCGTCTCCTTGGCCTGTGCCTCGCCCTTGCCGGGGTCGCTCCGGCGGCGGAAAAATTTTGGCAGCAACTCACGGCCGAAGAGCGCGCCACCGCCGGGCTCGACCACCTGACACCCGGGCAAAAGGCGGCCCTTGACCAGTTGGCCGAGCGATTCGCGAAAGAGGGCGCCCGCCGGGCGGTCGAGACCGTGAAAGCCGCGGCGAAGGCGGAGGAGGTGGCCGCCGTCAAGCAGGCCCGCGAAGAGGCGAAGGCCGCCGCCAAGTCCGAGGCGCGCAAGCAGAAGATCGAGAACGCCGGGCTGGCCGCCCGCGACGACGACGAGATCATCCGCACGCGCATCAGCGGCGATTTTCGTGGCTGGACCGGCCACACCACCTTCCGGTTGGAAAACAGCCAAGTCTGGCAGCAGAGTGACAAAGAGAACCGCTTTTTCCCAAAAATGGTGGATCCCGAGGTCGAGTTGGTCCCGTCAAAATGGTCGGGTTGGAAAATGACGATCTTGCAGGAAGGTCTCTGGGTGAAGGTGAAGCGCATCAAGTGAGGCGCGCCGGCCAGCGGGCCGGCCTTATTTAGCACGCCGCCCCAGCGCCCCGGAGAAGGCCAGCGCCGGACCCCACCAACCGCGCCGCCGCAGCGCTTCCGCCCAACGAGCCGGCCGCAACAGCGATACCAGCGCAATCAGCACGCAGCCGACCGCAAAGAAGCGTAGCACAAGCCACGCCACGGTTTCCCACGGCCGGCCACTGCCCAGCAGGATGGCCGCGACGACCAGCAGTGGCAGCCAGAACTGCCACCGGCCAAACTCGCCTAGCCGCTGGATCCAGTCCGGCCGGCCGGCACCGGAAGTCACGGCGACGGGCTTGGTTTCCCGCTCGATGATGTTTTGCAGGACGGTCGGCGGCCGGCGCAGAGACCACGCCGTCACAGTGATGCCCCCGGCGACCAGAGCATGCAGGGCCGCCCAAGCCCCGACCAACCAGGGCAGCCCGGGCGCGGTGATGTGCCAGTGATCCGCCAGCCACAGCACCGCCGAATCGTAGGCGCGCACAAGATCACTGCCCAAGAGCAGGTATTGCAGGAAGAAACCCTGCAGGGCCGCCCAGGCTCCGACGAGCGCGCCGCCGAGGCCCAGCGCGAAAAAATTCCAACCAAGCGCCTGCACCGCGCCGCCAAACAAGAGCCCCTGCATGACGATGGCGACCATGGGGCGCACGCGGTTGCCCGCCGGCGACAGCGCCTTCAATCCGCCGGAGATGAACGGCACCCAGACCACCCGGCCCGGCTGGCTGAGTCCGGTGCCGGCGAAAACCATCATCGCCGCTTGCAGCGACGACATGGCCAGTCCGCGCAACGGGATCTTGGCGGCGTGCAGGGCCGCCCCGACCGTCATCTCCAACCCGCCGGCCACCCCGCCGAACAAGCCGATGCGCGTCCACTCGCCGTAATCCCGGCACGCCAGCTCCAGCCGGGCCAGCGCATCGGGCGCCGCAGCGGGGATGCACAGGTCGAACTTCCGTCCGATGAGAGTCGCGATCGTTTCCACAAGGTCGTCGCGCACGCTGATGACAACGATGCGGGGCGCGGATGCCACGAGCAGGGGCCAGACCGGCATCAGGCCGAGTCCGCACAGCTCGAATTTGCCGAATTCATCCAGCAACAGCAGCGGCGGCGGCGGCAGGTTGCTCAGGCGTTCCGCCCAAGCCTGCACCTTTTTTGCCGTGCCGGGTTCAAAGATATAGGGTGGGTTCAGTTTTTCGTCCCTGGTCGCCCACGGCAGTTCGGTGTCGGAACCCATGATGCGCAGCCAGTATTCGTTGGCGCCCTGCTGGGGCGCGGCGCGGTTTCCCGCGATGGACAGCACGCCCTCCACCCGTTGACCGTTGGCAATCTGGGCGGCGGCCAGTTCCGCCAGCAGCCGCGTCTTGCTCGTCCCCGGGCCGCCGGTGATGGCGATCAGCAGGCTCGGGGCGGGCAGGGCGACGGGGTCGGGCATCAAGGGGTGGCGTTGAGCAAAAGCGGTTGCGTAAGACTTGCAAGCACCACGCGGCCCCACCACCCGTCGCAGGCGGTTATTTCAAGTCCACGCGGAAAGTGCGGAGCTGCGTGGGTTCACCGTCCTGCGTGCAGGTGAGCAGTAATTGCCGCTCGCCAAGCAGGAGCGTCCGGGGAAAGCCGCTCATCCGCGAGGTGCTGGCGGGCACCAGCATCTGCGGGGCGGACAGCTTGCCCTCGGGTGAGAGGGTCCGCAGATAAATGCCGCCGGCCTGGCCCGATTCCTTGCCGGCCGACTCCAGCCATGTCATCACGAGGGTGCCGTCGGGCTGCATCACGTTGTCGACGCGGCCCTGTGGCCGTCCCAGATCCACCCGCGTGACCGGACCGAAGGATTCGCCGGCGTCGTCCGACACGCGGGCCAGCACGCGGGCTTGGTTGTCCGCCGCGGTGAACCAGACGGCTCCGATCTGCCCGCCGTTTTGGGCGAGCTGCGGGCCGTTGACCGGACAGCCGGCGATTTTCCAGCCGTCGGCGTTCAACGGGCCCGGCGGACTCCAGGTCCGGCCGTCGAAGCGGGCGAGCCGCATGTCACGCATCTCGTCCTTGGTGCGGCCGCGGTAGGCAAGCAGGGCGCCGCCGTCGGTCGTGGGCACGAAGGACAACTGGCAGCAGTCACACACCGAGTCGTCCACCAGCGTGTCCGGCCCGGGGGCGCCGAGCACACGCGAGTAGAGAGCCTGCCGGGCGTTGCCAGTTGCCTGAGCCCGGCCATCAAGCCAGGCGGCGAGCAGCCGACCATCGCGCAGGGGCTGGAGGGCCACAAATTCCACCGGGAGAGACTCGTCGCTGACGGGCAGGGCGGGACTCCAAGTTGCACCGTCGTCGCGGGAGCTGCTGTAGACTGCGCGGTAGCCTGCGCCGTGGTGATCGGCGGTCGCCGCGTGATGGGCGGGATTGTTGACAAACCACACGGCGGTCAACCGGCCGGGCTGCACGGCCAGCACGGGGAAGTCGGCCCAGTTGANNCGCGGCGTCGAAGCGGCTGAACTTCAGCGCCCAGGTCTCCCCGCCCGCCGGCTCCAGCCACGAGAGGAATGCAGTGCCGTCGGGCCCCTGGGTGAGCGACGAGCCCATCGCGCCCGGGGCCGCCGGCACCGGCAGGGGAGTGGGTGGTGTGCGCGCGGGCTGCATCGCCTCGGTGGCGGCGTCGACCAACGTGGCAATGGTTTTGCTCAGATCCTGGTCTTTGGCGACACCGGTCCGGCCGACGGCCTCGAGAGCTTTGGCGACATCGCGCAGCGTCTCGGCCTGCTTCGCCTTATTTGGGCCGGGCGCCGGTTCGCGTTCGCGGAAGACCCAGGCGATCAGGTTGAAGATGATGACCATCGCGGCGATGATGCGGACAAACCGCGGCAGATGGCACCAGAGCGAGTGGATCAGGTGGCCGAACCACAGCACGAGGTCGTAGATGAAGCGCGCGCGGTGGCCCGGCTCGGGGAAGGCGGGGAACTTAGGGAAGGGCGGCGGTGGTTCCGACGAGCGCCAGAATTTGCGGGCCTTGCCGGGGGTGGGCGGAGCCAGCGGGGTGACCGGCGCGGCATGGGTGCCGCCCGTCGCGAGTTTTTGTGCGAGCTCCGTCAGCTCGGGCGTCACCCGGCCGCCGGGCACACGCAGCCATTGGACGGTGAAGAATTTCTCCGGCACGCGGGCCCCGGCGTCGCGGGTGTCGTCGATCACGACCGGCACGAGGAACAGCACATCGTCGGCGAAATCCAGGGTGCGCTCGACGGCGAGCCGCCATTCGCGACGGAAGTAACCCTCGCGGCGGACCTCCGTCGTGGCTGAGATCAGCGGCATGAAGTAGGTGCAGGTGCGGATCTGGTTGCGGATCTTGGCGTCCCAGGCTTCGCCGCCGCCGAGTTCGTCCTCGTCGAGCCACACCTCCAGTCCCGCCGCCACCAAGGTATCCCGCAACACCCGCGCCGCCGCCCGGTCCTCGGAAGCATAGCTCAGAAAAACCGACGGACGCGGCGGTGGCGGAGTGGCCTGAACATCACCGGACATGGTGGAGGCAACCTCACTGAGCGTCCTCAGCGCGTCAAGGCTATGACTTGCCGGGTCAGGCCGCCTTGAACACGTAGACCGCGCCCTTCTCGGTGCCGACGGCGAGGAGGGAGTCGTCGGCGTTCCACGCGAATTTCGTCGCGGCAGACGGCAGCTTCACCTCGGCGACCATGGGATTCTTGCGGGTCGGGCCCCAGAGGGTGAACGTGCCAGCCGCGTCGCCGGTGGCGAGCAGGCTGTGCTGGTTCTGAAACGCCACGGCCGTGGTGCGGCCGGTTTGCGGCAGCTGTAGCGGCTCACGACCCTCGGGGCCGGCCCCCGCGCAGTCCCATACGCAGACATCGCGGCCGCCGCCGGTGGCCAGCCATTTCGAGTCGTGACTGAAGGAGAGCTCCTTGAGGCGCGTCTCGTAGCCGCTCATGTGCAGCTCAAGATCCTCGGCCGGCACCCAGAGATGGACCGCGTTGTCGTGGCCGCCCGCGACAAGCCAGCGCCCGTCGGGCGACCAGGTCAGCGCGTAGATCGCGTTGCCGTAGGGGAATTCCTTTTGCGCGGTGAAGGCGACCGCGTCCCACACCACGACATGCCCGAAGCAGGCGGCGGCCACCACGGAGGACAGAGGACGGAGGACAGAGGACGGCGAAGCGGCGAGGGCACTGATGGTTTTCGGGGCATCAGGGAAAGTATGGGCAATCGAACCGTCCGGCCTGAGAGCCGCGAGTTTCCGGCCCGCCGCGGCGAACAACAGAACGTCTGTCTTCGGTCCTCCGTCCTCTGTTCTCTGAACTACCTGCCACGCCAGATGCTCGACCCACGCGTTGCCTAGTTTTACTTCGGCAGTTTGCTTTCCGGTCAGCGCATCCCAAAAGCGCACGCAGCCATCCTGTCCGCCGGTGGCGAGCAGGCCGCTCGAACCCCACGCCAGCGCATTCGCGCCATTCTCATGGCCCGCCAGCGCATGCTTCACCGCGCCGGTCGCGGTGTCGTAGAGCATGATGCCGCCCGCGGCGGAGGCCGCGGCGAGGAGCGAGCCGTCGGGCGACCAGGCGAGGTCGATGGCGTAGTCGTCAAGGGTCGCGGCCCAGTGCTTGGCGAAATTCATTGGGGAAAGAAGCGAGGAGCGGGAAGCGAGGAGCGAGAAGAAAACATGGCGCTCATCCCGGTCATTCCCGATTCACACTCCTCGATGCTCGCTCCTTCAGTCTGCCACCAGGCAGGCGCGGAAGCCCTCGGTGAGGGCGGCGCGGTCGAGATTCTTGCCAATGAAGACGAGGGTGTTGGTGCGGTTCTCGCCGTCCTTCCACTCGCGGTCAAATTTCGCATCGAACAGCATGTGCACACCCTGGAAAACGAGGCGCTTCTTCGTGCCCTTGACGACCAGCACGCCCTTCATGCGGAAGATGTCGCCGCCCTTCGTCTCGAGGAGCTTGGAGATCCAGTCGTTGAGCTTCTTGCCGTCGAGCTCACCCTCGACACTGAGGCCGACCGAGGACACCTCCTCGTCGTGCGAGTGCTCGTGGCGGAAGGTTTTGTCCCAGCCGTAGCGGATGACGTTGCCATCGGAGCCGTGCAGGTGCGTCGGCACGTCGTGGCCCGTGAAGAGGACGTAGTGGCCGGCCTGCTCGATCTTCACGGGGAAGTGGCCGCTCTCATCCTTGAGCTTCAGGCGGTGCATCTTGCCGTTGGCGGCGATGGTCTCACCCAGTGGTGTCGTTTTCTCCCAGTCGGAGTAGGCGAGCACCGTGGCCTTGATGACAGCATCGAGGTCGGCGGGCCCGGCGGAGCGCACCGACGCGACGACGACGTCGAGTTCGTTGTGATTGCAGCCCGGGGCGCACTCATGGTGATGCTCGTGGTCATGATCGCCATGATCATGCGCACCGATGCCCAGGTCATAGGTGCCGGGCGTCAGCTCGTAGGCGCCGGCCCACTCAAAGGGATATTCCGTCTCGAGGAACTGCGGGTCGACCTCGACGGCGCGGTCGAGGTTGAAACCGCCGACGTTAAGCACTCGGTCGATGGCGAGGTCGGCGTTCTTGGCGCGGTGGATCTTCGCGACGCCGTTGATCGCGTGCAGGCGCTTCTCCAGGGCGTCGAGTTCGGCGGGGGTGACGAGGTCGGTCTTGTTGAGGACGATGACGTCGGCAAAGCCGACCTGTTTCTTCGCCTCGGGCGAATCGTCGAGGTGGAGGAGGATGTGCTTGGCGTCGACGAGGGTGACGATGGCGTCGAGGGCGAACTGCTCCTTCATCTCCGGATCGGTGAAGAAGGTCTGCGCGACGGGCGCGGGGTTGGCCAGGCCGGTGGTCTCGATGAGGATGGCGTCGAGGCGGTCCTTGCGCTTCATGAGGCGGCCGAGGATGCGGAGGAGGTCGCCGCGCACGGTGCAGCAGATGCAGCCGTTGTTCATCTCGAAGATTTCCTCGTCGGACTGGATGACGAGCTGGTTGTCCACGCCGACCTCGCCGAATTCGTTCTCGATGACGGCGATCTTCTTGCCGTGCTGCTCGGTGAGGATGCGGTTGAGGAGCGTGGTCTTGCCGGCGCCGAGGAAGCCGGTGAGGACGGTGACGGGAATGGGGGAAGGCATGGAAGCAGACAGTGAGCGGTAAGCAGTGAGCAGAATGGCTGCGGCGTCAAACCGCGCTTTGCAATCCGGCGGATTTGGCCTGTGCTCAGGGGCATGAAAGACGCGCCGCCCAAGCCTGCGGAGCCCCGGCCGGGGCTTTACCACCATTACAAGGACAACCCGTATCGCGTGATCGGGCTGGCGTTGCACTCGGAGACGCGCGAGTGGCTCGTGGTTTACGAGGCGCTTTATGGCGAAGGCGGGCTGTTCGTCCGGCCGGCGGCGATGTTCACCGAGATGGTGGAGGTTGGCGGCAGGCGCGTGCCGCGGTTCACGCGGGCGGGGGATTGATTGCTTAGGCCCGAAGCAGCCTGAGTGCGTTGGCGACCACGAGCAGCGTGGCTCCCGTGTCGGCCATGATGGCGAGCCAAAGGCTGGCGTGGCCCATCAGGGTGAGCGCAAGGAACAGGGCCTTCAGGCCGAGGGCGAAGATGATGTTGAAGCGGATGATCCCCATAGTGCGCCGGCTGAGACAGATGGTGTCGGCGATCTTTGCGAGGTCGTCCGTCATCAGGGTGACATCGGCCGTCTCAATGGCCGCGTCGGTGCCGGCGCCACCCATGGCAATGCCGATGGTGGCGGTCGCCATGGCCGGGGCATCATTGACGCCGTCGCCCACCATGCCGACTGAACCATGTTTTTCGCGCAGAGCTTTCACGGCCTCGACCTTGTCTTCGGGCAGCAAGTCACCGCGGGCTTCATCGATGCCCACCTGCTTGGCGATGGCGTCGGCGGTCCGTTGATTGTCCCCGCTCAGCATCACCACGGAAGTCACGCCCACGGAGTGCAGCGAGCGAATGGCGGCAGCGGCGCTGGGCCGGACCGTGTCGCCGATGGCCAGAATCCCCAGGACTTCGCCGGCGCAGTCGTCGTGCGGGCGGTGGCCGACCACCACCACCGATTGGCCGCGGCTTTCGACTGCCGCGAGCCGGTTCTCGATTCCGGGAGAGCAGACGCCGAGTTCATGGGTGAAGCGATGATTGCCGACAAAATAGGCATGGCCTTCGACCGTGCCCTCGGCGCCCCGTCCGCTGCGGGCCTGGTAATTTTCTGCCCAGGGAAACTGGATGCCGTGTTTGATCGCATGCTCAACCACAGCCTTCGCGAGCGGATGGGGGGAATGAGCATCCACCGCCGCCGCGATGCGCAGTACCTCCCCGTTGGATTTACCGTTGAGCGATTCGATGCCATGCACCTGCGGTTTGCCTTCCGTGATAGTGCCGGTCTTGTCCACGGCGAGCGCCTGCAGTTTTGCGATGGCCTCCAGATGAGCGCCGCCCTTTATCAGCACACCCTGCCGGGCCAGCGCGGTCAGGCCGGCAACGATGCTGACCGGTGTGGAGATCACCAATGCGCAGGGGCACGCGATGATCAGCAGCACGCAGGCGCGATAAAGCCACGTATTCCATTCACCGTCCATCAATAACGGGGGAACGAGAAAGATCAGGAAGGCGACCGCGGTCACGGCAGGTGTGTAGTAACGGGCAAATATGTCCACGAAGCGCTGGGTGGGCGCTTTTTGCTCCTGCGCTTCTGCAACCAGACGGATGATGCGGGCGAGCGTGGTGTCACCAGTCGTCTTCGTGACTTTGATCTCCAACGAACCTTCACCATTGATGGTCCCTGCAAAAACGATATCATTTAATTTCTTGTCCACCGGCACGGATTCCCCGGTGATCGGCGCTTGGTTGACCGCGGATTCGCCGGAAATCACTTCTCCATCAAGAGGAATGCTCATGCCTGATTTGATGGCCACAATTTCGCCTGGCGTGATCTGATCGACAGGCACTTCGACAAACCGCCCGTCTCGTTTCACGACCGCGACCTTCGGAGCCAGCTCCAGCAATGCCTCGGTGGCGCGGCGCGCGCGTCGATCGGCCCAGCCTTCAAGCCATTCGGCCACGCCGAACAGAAACACCACCGCCGAGGCTTCAACCAACTCGCCGATGACCGAGGCCCCGATGGCTGCAATGACCACCAGCAGGTTGATGTCCGGGCGCAGACGCAAAAAAGCACGCCAGGCTTTGGGCAGCAAGAACCAGCCGCCGGCCAGCATGCCTGCGCCAGAGAGCAGGGCGGGAGGAGCTCGCCCGCCGATTTCCAGCAGTTGCGTAAACAAGGCCGCGCCAACCAAGAGGCCAGAGGCGATCAGGCTGATTGATTCCAGTCGATTCGCCCCTTCCACCTGCTCATGGTCGCAGCAAGGCTCATGGTCGTCGCAATTCATGGCAATGATACAGATGGCAGAGGTTCGGCAAACTCGATCTCCGTGACACCAATGGCCTGCTGCAACCCGGCGACCGAAACATTGTAGGCGTGCAGTGCCGTGATCTGGCTGGTCCGGGCTGTGGTGACCTCCACCTGCACCTTGAGCAGATCGAGCTGGGTTGCCGTGCCGGAGTCGAAACGCACCTTGGCTATGCGGAGTGCTTCCTCCGCCTGCGCGACCGATTGCTGGGAGGCGCGCACCAATTCGGAAGCCGCCACCAGCGAGGACATGGCGCGCCGGACTTCGACTTGCACGGCCAAGGCAGACTCCTCTTCCGTCAATTTGGCCAAGACGGACCGGGCTACTGCTTGCTGGACTTTCCCGGCGGTGTCGCGACCGGCCACACGCCACTGGGCCTGCGGACCAAGCCGCCAGCCCGTTTGCGAGTCGCCAAAATGATCGGATGGTCCTTTGCGCAGTTCTTCGGTGCCCACGAGCGCAAGGCTCGGGTAATACCCCGCCCCGGCGGAGATTTCACCCGTTATGGCCGCCTCTTGCAGTTTTCTCAAGCGGAGCAGTTCCGGCCGGTTCTCGTGAGCCGCCGACAGAGCCGCCTGCAGATCGGCGGTCACTGGTTCAAACCCGAGTGCGCCAACGACATCCAGAGGCTGGCCGTCCGTTTCTCCCGCCGGAAACGCACCCAGCACCCGGCGCAACTCCTCGACAGCCAAGCGATGGTTATTGCGGGCGGTGATCAGAGGAACCTTGGCATTTGCCACGGCCACCTCGGCTCGCAGGGGGTCGAAGTGCGACACCGTCCCGACTTGATAGCGGACAGTCGCGTCACGCAGCTCACTGTCCAACAACTGCAGGTTCTGCTCCTGCACCTTGATCTGCTCCCGGGCCAGCAGAACGTCGTAGAAGCGGATTTTGACCTCAAGCAGCGTCTGGTTGATCACGGCCTGCAGTTCATGCGCGGCCGCATCCCGGGTAAGATTGGCACCGTGTCTGGCGGCCTGCACGCCGCCACCGGCATACAGCGTCTGGTGAAAACCGAGTGACAGGCGCCAATACTTGCCGATGGGGACGAAGACAGGCAACGCCCCAGCGGCCACGGACGGGAACTGCAAGGTGGGAATGTTGCTGCGCTGAAAAAGCCCGGTGGCGGATACGGTCGGCAGTCCGGCCGCGGTCACCGTGGTAATGACGCCCTCTTGGGCGCGAATGCGCTCACGCGCCTGCCGGATCGCGAAGTTGTGCTCCAAGGCAAAACGGATGGCCTCCGGCAGATCGATTTTCCCGCCTACTGACTCCGCGGGAGCAGTCGGAGACCGGGCCGGCGCAACGGCACCGGCGGTGATAAATCCGACCAAGAGAATGATTCTGCGCATGATCAGGGGTATTTGATGGAATAAGTTTCAACAGGGTCCGGAGCTTCGTCGGCAAACAGGCTGATAATCACGAGAAAGTTGTGCGGTGGCTTCAGTTTAGCCGGAGTCGTGAGGGTGTCGCCCTCGCGGTTTAGAGGCGCTCGCTCGGGATTCCTCGACGAATACCGGAACTGGGCAAAGCCGCGGGCGACGTCAGGCGACGTCGGTTTTTTGTCTTTGTCATAGAATTTGAGGATGAGGCGGGTTCCGGCGGTATCGATATTGAGCCATCCCACCGTCGATCGCTGCAGATTCATGCCGGTTTTCGGCAATTCGTAGACCTTCTTCTTTGCGGGGGCCTTTGGCGCTGGAGCGGTTGAAGTCGCCGGTGTTTTGGCCGGGATGGCGGTGGCCGTGAGCAAAACTGTGAGCAATATTTTCAATAGTGTTTTCATGTCAGTGATGTCTCCCATGGTGAAATAATCCGTGGCGGAGACCATGACCGGAGAGGCCATGGCCCCAATAACCATTTCCGGAGAACCCCCAACCCCCGCCGTAGTAGCTGCGATAGCGATAGGCTACGCGGGTGGGAGTCGAAAGCAGGTAGTCGATAACCCCGACGGATACGCCAGCCGTCCGCATCTGGTCAATTTGAACTGTGGTCAATTCGTAGCTGGCACCGCTTTGCCGCAAATAGGCGAGCACCGGCTCATCGGGCACATGCTGGCGGGCCAGTGTTTCCAGATCGGTCAGGGCGAGACGGGCGCCCCGTTCCATCTTCCGGACGAGCTCGTCCGGCGTGCCCAGCCGGGTGGCCTCTTGGGCCACCCGCTGCTGGGCGACGCTGGCGCAGCCGCCAAGGGCGGTCGTGCTCAGCGCGAGTATCAGCAGGATTGTATTTTTCATTGGAGGCAGACAGCACGGCGGACTTCCGATGAAAACTGCCGTGAGATCAGGGGTGGGGACGCCGGGAGATGAATATCCGGCGGACCCACGGGTTGGTTTGGTTCATGACGAGAGGGTCTTCTTTGTCCCCGAAAAATAGCTTAGGGGTGTTTGCCCTCATGGGCGCGGACCTCGATGCGGGCAGTGCCAGCCGGCAGTGGGTCGAACACCACCCGGTAGGTGGCATCATCCGGCAAACGAATGCGCCGCGGAATCTGCCGCGGCTCGAAATGCTCCACCGATTGGCGCAATACGCGGCGCCCCGCATCATAGAGGGTGACATCCAGATGAGTGCGGGTGGTGTCAGTCGCCTCCCAGCGCCTGAGCACGAAGCCCTTTACAACCAGTGGACCTGATTTGCGTTCCAGCCAGATCTTCTCCACTCGCACGACGGGTGAATCGACCCGTTCCAGTTTGATGTGAGCGGCATCAGCAGGCGCCCGGAAGGGCGTCACGCAGCCAGCCAGACCGAAGGCGGCCAGCGCGAAGACAAGGTGGGGACGATTGGTTTTCATGAGAGCTCCTGGGTGGAGGGTGGTTCGGGCAAATGGATTTCCGGTGTGGGGCGTTCATCCCGCTCGAAGACGCGGTAGAGCGTCGGCAGGAGGTAGAGCGTGAGCAGGGTCGAACTGACCAAGCCGCCGATGACGACCGCTGCGAGGGGTTTCTGGATTTCGCTGCCGGGGCCGGTGGCGAAGAGCATCGGAATCAACCCGAGCGCCGCGACACTGGCCGTAATCAGCACGGGGCGGAGCCGCAAGACGGCGCCTTCGATGACCGCGAGCCCGACCTTCATGCCCTCGCGGCGCAGTTCGTTGAAGTAGCTGACCATCACGACACCGTTGAGCACCGCGACGCCGAACAGAGCGATGAAGCCGACGCTGGCGCTGACGCTCAGATTGAACTCGCCGACCACAAGGGCGATGATGCCGCCGATGAGGGCGAAGGGGATGTTCAGGATGATGAGCACGGCCTGCTTAACGGAATTGAACGAGCTGAACAACAACAGGAAGATGGCGGCAATGGTGATGGGCACCACGATGGCAAAACGCTTCATAGCGCGTTGCTGATTCTCGAACTGCCCGCCCCAAGTGATAAAGTAACCGGGTGGCAGCTTGACCGCGGCATCGATCTTCGTCTGCGCCTCGGCGACGAAGCCGCCGAGGTCCCGGCCAGTGACGTTGCACTCGATGACGATGCGGCGCTGGCCCATCTCGCGGCTGATCTGCGCCGGGCCCTCGCTGACCGTCACCTTGGCCAGTTGGCCGAGCGGGATGAGCGCTCCGGTCGGAGACGGGATGAGGATTTCGCGGATCGTCTCCACGTCGTCGCGAGCGGTCTCCGGAAAGCGGACGGCGAGGCCGAACACCTTCAAGCCCTCGTAGACCTTGCTCGCTTCCTTGCCGCCGATGGCGGTCTCGATGACGCCCTGAATGTCGGCGACGTTGATGCCGTAGCGGGCGATCTTGTCGCGGTCGATTTCGATCTCAAGATAGGCTAGGCCGCTGACTTTTTCGACGTTGATGTCGGTGGCGCCGGGCACTTTCCCGAGCACACGAGCCACGGCCTCTCCTTTGAGTTTGAGGACGGCGAGGTCGTCGCCGAATATCTTGATGCCGATGGCGGACTTCACACCGCTCACGAGTTCGTCCACCCGGAGCGCAATCGGCTGGGAGAAGCTGGACGCGACGCCTGGCAGTTCGGCCAGGGCTTCGCGCATTTTCTCGACCAACTCCTCCTTGGATTTGGTGGTGATCCACTCCTCATGTGGCTTGAGCGTCACGATGACGTCGCTGATTTCGACACCCATGGGGTCGGAAGCAATGTCCGCCCGGCCGGTCTTGGAGACCACGTCGATGACCTCGGGGAAGCGCTTGAGCAATTTCTCGGCCTCGGTTTGGAGCGCGAGCGACTGCGGCAGCGAAATGCTTGGGATGCGGAAAGTCTGCACCGCGATGGAGCCTTCGTCCAGGGCGGGCAGGAACTCCGTGCCGATGCGCGGCACCAGAGAGAAAGAGCCGCCGAGCGCAAAGAGCGCGGCCAGACCCACCAACCAAGGATGCCGGACGCAAGGCTGGAGCGTCACGAGATACAGTTGCTTGAGCCAGCGGATGTGGATCGGGTCGTGCTCCAGCGGTTCCTGCTTGAGGAAGAACGTGCAGAGCATAGGCACAAGTGTCAGCGAGAGGATGAGCGACCCGAGCAGGGCGAAGGAGATCGTAAAGGCGAGGGGGGAGAACATCTTGCCCTCGAAACCCTCCAGCGTGAACAACGGCAGAAAGACGATGATGATGATCGCAATGCCGAAGACGATAGGCCGGCCCACTTCCTTGGCCGCGTAGAGCACCGTCTCGATCTTGCCGGCGTGGGCGTGCTTCTCCTGGTCCGGCTTCTCGGTCAGGTGCCGGTGGACATTTTCCACCATCACGACCGCGCCGTCCGCCATCATGCCGATGCCGATGGCGAGACCGCCGAGCGACATGAGGTTGGCGCTCAAGCCATACCATTTCATGAGGATGAAGGCGAAGAGGGCCGCCAGTGGCAGGACCAGGGTGACAATGATCGCGCCCCGAAGGTCGGCGAGCAGCACCAGCAGCATGATGAAGACAAAGATGCCACCTTCCTGAAGCGCCTTGGTGACGGTATGAATCGCCTTCTGCACGAGTTCGGTGCGATCATAGAAAGGCACCAACTCCACGCCTTTGGGCAGGGCCTTCTGGATGGCCGGAAGCTGGGCCTTGACGGCGCTGACTACATCGCGACCGCTGGCCCCTTTCAACATGAGCACGATTCCAGCGACCGCCTCGCCCTGACCATTGGCAGTGACGGCGCCTTGGCGCAATTCCGCGCCGATTTTCACCGCGGCGAGGTCGCGGATGTAGATTGGGGTGTGATTCTGGGCGGTAACGATGATGTTGCCGATATCGCGCACGTCCTTCACGAGACCCAGCCCGCGCACGATGTATTGCTCGGACTTGTGTTCGATGTAGTTGCCGCTCGCGTTCGCATTGTTCTTTTCCAGCGCCTCAAAGACCTGCGCGAGCGTGATGCCGAACGAGGTCAGCCGGTCCGGGTTGACGATGACCTGATACTGTTTCACCAGGCCGCCGAAGGAGTTGACGTCGGTCACGCCCGGCACCGTGCGGAGAATCGGCCGCACGATGTAGTCCTGGATTGTGCGCAGCTCGGTCGCGTCGTATTTCGGGTCCTTGCTGACGAGGGTGTATTGGAATACTTCGCCAAGCCCCGACGTGATTGGGCCAAGCTGGACGTCGACACCGGCGGGCAGGTTTTCCCGCACGCTCTGCAATCGTTCGCTCACCAACTGGCGGGCGAAGTAGTCATCCACGCCGTCCTCAAAAACGATGGTGATGGCGGCCAGGCCGATCTTCGAGACGGAGCGGGTTTGGGTGAGCCGGGGCAATCCGGCGATGCCCCATTCGATGGGGCGGGTCACCAGCTTTTCGACCTCGGGCGGGGACATGCCGCCCGCTGTAGCCAGCACCATCACCTGCACGTTGGTGACATCAGGGAAGGCATCGATGGGAATCTGCTTGACGGCCATCGTGCCAAAACCAGCGAGAATGATGGTGCCAATAATCACCAGCATACGCTGGCGGACNNATGAAACTGCCTTCGGTCACGACGCGCTCGCCTTCCTTGAGGCCTTCCAGCACCTGCACCCGGCCATGTTGTTCGAGGCCGGTCTTGATGACACGCTTTTCGAACTTCGAGTCGCTGAGCGCCACAAAGACAACCTGTTCATCGCCCAGCGTCTGGAGCGCCTGATCGGAAATCACTAGCACGTCCTTGATCGCAGTCGTGGCGATTGTGACATCGGCGAACATGCCCGGCTTCAGCCGGCCGTCGGCGTTGCTGACCTCGATGCGCACCTCCAGCGTGCGGGACTCGGATTCGACCCGGTTGCCGAGCAAGGCAACCTTGCCGTGAAAAGCTTCCCCGGGATAAGCTAACACTGAAAATTCCGTCTCCTGCCCAACATGGACGGCGGCGATGTCCCGTTCCTTGACCTCGGCCAGCACCCACAAATCCGCGGGATCGCTGATGGTGTAGATCTCGGTTTCCTTGCCGATGAGTTCCCCAATCGTGCTCTTGCGCTGGATGATGACGCCGTCGATCGGAGCCTTCAGTTCGAGCGGTTTGCCCAGCAACTCCGGGGTCTGCACAAGGCCAAGCACGTCGCCCGCTTTCACGTGGTCGTTCAGGTCCCCACTGAGCTTGCTGAGCCGGCCTTCGAGCGTGCTCGTGACTTTGGCGGTCTTGTTGAGGTTTTCCCCGACGCGGCCGACAGCCCTGAGCGTCATGCCGAGATTGCCCCGGGCGACGGCTTCGGTCGTGATTTTGACGCGAGCCAGATTTTCTTTCGTCAGGTTGACGATGTTCTCCTCGTGCTGGGCGGGGGCTTCCGCCTCCGCCGGAGCGGCGGTTTCTTTCTTCCCGCACCCGGTGAGGGTGAGCGCGGTGATCAGGGCCAGAAGGGTGAGGCGATGGATAAAAGACGATTTCATAAGAGTGATTGGATAAGGAGTTACGGGAGAGGGGTGCCGACGGCGGATTCGAGTTCGGCGCGGGCGGTCGCGACCGCGGCGATGGCCGCGTGGTAGTCAGCCAGCGTGTCGAAGTAGGTGCGCTTGGCATCGAGGTAGATGAGGAGCGAGGTCGCGTTCTGCGCGTAGCTGCTCTCTGCCTGTTCCACCACGCGCTTGAGCTGGCCCAGATAGTCTGGCGAATACAGGGCAAGCTGCGCCCGGGCGCCGGCCAGTTGGGTGGCGGCCCGGGCGACGGCGCCGGTGATTTCGCGGCAGAGTGCATTGGTTTCAGCCAGCACCTTTCGCTGCTCGGCCGTGGCGGTGAGGATCTCGCCTTGGCCGTAGTTCTTGCTGGGCAGGGCGACTGTGGCACTGATGCCCAGAATCTGCTCCGATTTGCTGTATTCTAGCGACGGCCCGACTGTGAAGTCTGACTTCCGGGCAAGACGCGCCTTGCGGACGTTCAGCCCGGCGATATCGGACTGCATGGCTTGCACGCGAAGGCTGGGATTCTGGGAAAGCGCCAGTGCGATCAAATCGGGCATCGGTCGCGTTGGGGTGGTGTCTGCCAAGGTGCCGGTGACCTCCAAGGGCGCGGACGGGTCGCGTCCCAGCAGGCCGTTCAGTTCAACGCGGGCAACAGCAATCTGGTTCTCGGCCTCCTGGAGCAATTTCCGGGCGCTGATGACCTCGCCTTGGGCCTTCACCGCCTCGAAATCCGAGGCGTAGCCGGCCTCTGCGCGCTTGGCGGCGGCCTGCTGGAAAGTCTGGGCTGATTCGAGCTGCTGCTGCCGGAGGCCGACGATATTTTGCGCGATGAGGAGTTCGGCGAAAACCTTGCGCACCGCCGCAGAGAGCTGGAACCGCAAGCCCTCGATGCCGAGCCGGCGTAACTCGACGTTGCGCTCGGCGATGGACACGAGGAGCTCCTGTTTGCCGGGGAAGAGGAAGGTGCGGCTCAGTTCGAGCGCGCCCTTGAATTCATTGTGCGAACCGTCGCCTTCCCGGACGTGCTTGAGGCCGGGGGCGACGGTCAATTCGGGATTGGGCCGGAGGCTGGCGGTCTCGGCTTCACCGCGCGCGACGTCGATGTCGGCGTCGACCACGCGAAGAGCCGGACTCTGGGCAATCGTTTCGGCGATGGCCGCCTGTAAGTTGAGTTTTTCTCCCGCTAGCGTGGAAGGTTCGTCGCCCGAAAGCCGGGAGCCGGCCGTCAGCGCGGCAATGGAGAGAAGGGAAATCGAGATTTTGGAGACTGTCATGATAAAGCGGGGGATTGCGGATGGCCGGGCACAGGTATGCCGCAGCCCGGGTGAACGCGGACGCGCGCACGCGCCAGCGTGGTGGGAGAAACGCCGATCAGTCCGCGCAGGGACTAATCAGGCGAGAAACAGTGACGGAGCACCGGGCAAAGGCGCGGCCCGTCGGACAAACTGCCAAGTCGGAATCCAAGCGTCGGCTTGCCGCAGGGCACCGCCGATCAGGGAGCGGGATCCGTCCGGAGCCTTCGGCTCCAGATGAAGGCAGAGAAAGCAGAGGCAGGTGAGCAGTTGGGGTGCCGCAACCTTCAGGGTATTACCCGTGGGTTTGTAGCTGCCGTTCTCGATCGAGCCGCAGCCATCCTTGCCGGAGGATTCTGCGGCGTCACAATGGTCGAGGCAGGTGGTGCTTAGCATACCCGCTGCTTCCAGCGCGCAATGCTGGGTCGCCGGCAGCCAGAAGGCGACCAGTAGCAGCGCGGCGAGTTTGGTCAGACGGAACACGGCGCTACCGGTGGCCGCACAATGCGGCATTGTCAAGCGGGTGCGCCGGACGGAATTGGGGTGGAGCAGGCTTGACCTCAAGACGCGGGCTCGGACAAACGCCATGAGGTCAGCGCGTTCCACCTAGAACCGGAAGGTCCACGCGGCCTTCATCGAGGTTTCGTTTTCCGTCGGGCGGAAGCGGTCGAGTGACGTGTCGTAGCCCTGGTTGACGATGAAGAACACCTCGTTGCCGGGCTGGACGATCCACTTGAGGCGGAAGTTCACGCCGAGCTGGGCCGAGAGGTTGTCGTATTGGCCGAGCAGGCTGAGCTGCAGGTCAGGGCTGAAGGTGTAGGACACGCGGGCTGAGCCGCTGCGCACCTGGAAATTTCCCTGGGGCAGACGGAAGTCGCGCAGCGTTTGGTTCAGATTGACTTCGAGCCGGTTGGACGGGCGAAAGGTGAGGCTGATCTGGTAGTCATCGGAGTGGCCGGTGAGAAATCCGCCGTGGCGCCAGCGCAGATTGACATCCGCGGGGCGCGAGCGGCTGGTGCTGANNTGGTCGAGCAGCTTGAAGTCGAGGTCAATGGTGGCGTCGCTCTCGACGAACAACTGGGTCTGGCGCACCCAATGGGTGGCGGAGCGTATCGTGTAGGTATTGACCATGTGCATATTGCCGATGCCGGTGCGGGACACGAAACCGAGGCCGGGGTCGTAACGTTCGCTCACGCGCGAGAACCACCAGAAGCAGCCGTAAGGCTCGTTGGGGAAATCCACGCTGACGGACGCGGCGGTGCCGGCGCCGCCGGCGTGGTCGCCGTCGGTGTATTGCAGCGCGGAGCGGACGGTGAGCGATTTCTTGCCGTAGAAGTGGTTGTTGACGTAGTTGAAATCGGCGCCGACGAGCGTGTTGTCGCCGGCGATGCGCGGGTCGCCGTGGGTGAATACAAGACCGGCGCTGGACTCGCCGAGCACCTGCCGGGTGATGCGGCCGGCGAGGAGGTTTTTGGAATCAATGCCGCCGTGTGACTCGATCTGGGTGTCGAGCAGGCCGAGGGTCCACGGGCCGGCGCGGCCGGTGAGTTTCAGGCCGGCGAGGACATCGACCTTGGTGCCGTCGTCGGCGAGGCCGATGCGGCGGGAAAAGAACGGCAGGGGATCCTCGCGGATGCCGGCGAAGGTGAAGAGCGAGGCGTCCTGGGTGAAGAAGGCGCGTTTCTCGGGGAAGAAGAGCGAGAAGCGCCCGAGATTGACCAGCCGCTCGTCCACCTCGGCGTCGGCGAAGTCGGTGTTGACGGTGAGGGTGGCGGCGAGCGAGGGCGTGACGTGCCAGATGAGGTCGAAGCCAGGCTTGAAATCCCATTCGTTCTGGCCGGGCTCGGGGTTGGAGTGGCGGGTGAGGCTGGCGTAGGGTTTGAAGTCGATCCCGCGGCCCTGGCGCAGACCGGTGAGACCGCGCAGATCGCCGAGGAGCGGCAGGGCAATGGTGGGCCGGTTGCGGAATATGCCCGTCCAGCGCGTGATCTCTTGCTTGCGGCGAACGGCCCGGGCGACGTTGAAGCCCCAGGTGCTGTTGGCGGGATCGAAGGAGAGGCTCTTGACCGGAATAGCAAACTCGGCGGTCCAGCCGCCGGCATCAATCGTGGTCCGGCCGAGCCAGATGGCGTCCCATTGTTCGTTGGCCTGTTCCTTGTCCTGGATCAGTCCGTCGTGTTTGCCCCCGGCGGCGGTGAGGGCGAAATAATAACCGTCATTCTGCCGGTGAAAGGTGTCGAAGACGATGCGCACGATGTCATCGGAACCATTATCTTGGTCGCGTTGCATCGAGTAGGCGCGCACGCCGGAGACACCGGCGGAATCGTGCGAGCGGATGGCCACGTAGAGCGTGTCCGGATCGTAGGTGACCCAGAACTCGGTGCGCTCGGTCGGCTCGCCGTTTTCGACGGGTTCAACGGTGCGGAAAGCGTCGCTGTGTGCGGCGCCGTCCCACTCGCCGGGGCTGAACACGCCGTCGATCTTGGGCGGAATGGCCGTGGGACGCACGTCCAGCGACGGCGCGGCGGATAATGCGGTCGCCACCATCAGGCTGATGGTGGCCACCACGTGGGGACGGTGGTGCATAGGGGGAGACGACGCAGCAANNTCCTCGTCTGTTGGTGCAGAGAGGGACGAGGTTTCCCGCGTCGTCAGTTGCTTTCCGTCCAGGTCAAGCACCACCATGACCGGCAGGCCGTGTTTCTGGATCGGGTTACCGTATCGCTCTTGGACCGCGGCGTTCCGTCGCTTGTCGTTGCGGGTGTTGGCATCGACATACACCAGCACGAAATCGTCGCGCAGCCGTGCACGGACCGTGGGCGCTTCGCTGAAGATCTGGTGAAGCCGCCGGCACCATGGGCACCAGTTGGCGCCAAAAACCAGCACGATGCGCTTGTTCTCCTTCCGCGCGCGAGCCACCGCCTGGTCGATCAGCACCTCCCCCTTGGTCTGGCGGTCAAAGATGTCGGGTCCCATCGCGCGGTATTCCGGGTCCGCGCGGAGGGGCGGCGCAGCCCAGGCCAGCATCAGCAGGAGCACAAGGAAGGTTCGGCGGCTGATCATCAAAGGATCTTCGCCTGGTTCGGCCCGGATGACAAGCGGACGGGGCCGACGGACGAAATGTCTCGGGCAGCTGGGGCCGCGTGGCATCCGGATGACACGGGGACAAGGAAGGACGCTATCACAAGCGCAGACGGCGCAGGCGGAGGGCGTTGAGTTCGCGGGCGAGCGCGTCGGCGCGGGAGGGCATCTCAGTGATGCGGCTTGGCGGCCGGCTTGCCGGCGTCGTCAATGCGCTTCAGCGCCGCGGCCGGGTCCTTCTTGAAGTCCTTGATGCAGGACTCGCANNTCTTCTTTTGAGATGACGCAGGTCTTGAGCGGATACGCCTTGCGGGCCTGGGCGAGCCAGGCGGCGTCCTTGTCGGTGGGCTCGTCGAGGCGGCCCTCCTTCGCCGAGGCTTCGGAGGGCACGGCCGGCTGGGCGGAGGACTTGGCATGGCCGTGATCGGCGGCGATCGCCGTGGCGTTGAACACGAGGCCGGCGACGAGCGCCAGCAGCGGGAGGAGTGATTTGGTTTTCATGTGGGAAGAATAAATCAGGAGGTTTGGTTGAGGTGCCGTTCCCGCAGCCACGCGAAGATGACCGGGGTGACGACGAGGATGTGGACGAGGCTGGACAGCATACCGCCGACGACCGGGGCCGCCAGCGGGCGCATGATCTCCACGCCAGTGCGGTCGAGCCAGAAGATCGGCAGGAGGGAGGCCACGGTGGTGGCGACGGTCATGACCTTCGGCCGCAGGCGGAGGCGGGCACCTTCCTTGATGGCGGCGATGAGACCGTCATGGGTCAGCCTGCCGCCGAGGTCGGCGCGTTTTTTCGCGACGGCCTCCTCGAGATAGACGACCATGACGACGCCGGTCTGGATGGCGGTGCCGAAGAGGGCGATGTAACCGACCCAGACGGCGACGCTGAAGTTGTAGCCGAGCAGGGCCTGCAGCATGACGCCGCCGGTCAGGGCAAACGGCACAGCGAGGAGCACATGCGTCGCCTCTGGGATCGAGCGGAACGTGATCACCAGCAGCACAAAGATGATGAGGATGACGGCCGGGAACACGTAGCCCAGGGTGCGGCGCGCGCGGAGTTGGTGCTCGTATTGACCGGAATACTCGATGGACATACCGGGATCGAGTTTCACGTCGCGGGTGATGCTGGCCTTGATCTCATCCACGAAGCCGCCGAGGTCGCGATCGGTTACGTTGGCCTGCACGAAGACGCGCAGGCGGCCGTTCTCGCTCTGGATCTCGTTGGGGCCGACGGTGCGTTTGATGTCCGCCACCTGCCGGAGCTGGATGTTGGCGCCGGAAGGCGTGGGCAGGGGTAGCTCGCCGAGCTTGTCGATGTCCTCACGGTCAGCCTGTTCGAGCCGGACCGACAGGGGCCAGCGTTCGCGGCCCTTCAGGGTGGTGCCGACAGTGGCGCCACCGAGGCCGGCCTCGACGTATTCGTAGACCTGCTTGACGCTCAGCCCGTAGCGGGCGAGGTCGGCGCGACGGACGGCGATCTCGAGGTAGGGTTTGCCCTGCACGCGGGAGGGCGCGACGCCGGTGGCGCCCTGGATACGGGTGACCACCCGCTCGATCTCAAAGGCCTTCTGCTGGAGCGCGTCGAGGCTGTCGCCGTAGATTTTCACGCCGACCTGGGCGCGGATGCCGGTGCTGGTCATCAGGATCCGGTTCTCTATGGGTTGGAGGAAGCCGGGCACGTAGCCGGGCACGTTCATGAGCTTGGCAGAGAGGTCGGCGATGATGGAGGCCTTGGTCGTCCCCGCGGGCCACTGGCTCTCGGGTTTCAGCATGATGGTGGTCTCGATCATCTCGACCGGTGCCGGATCGGTGGCGGTCTCGGCGCGGCCGAGTTTGCCGGCGACCGAGGCGACGGCGGGGTGTTCGCTCATGATCTTGTCCTGCCAGGCCATGATGCGCTGGACCTCGGTGAGCGAGGTGGCCGGCAGCAGCACGGGCATGAACAGCAGCGAGCCTTCCTCAAGGGTCGGCATGAATTCGCTGCCGAAACCGGACGTGTGACGGGCGATGGAATCAGGCAGCCGGGCGTTGACGGCGCGCGGCAGGCCGAAGGCCACGACACACGAGGCGGCGAGCAAGACGAAGGCGAAGCCCAGCACGGTCTTGCGGTGGACCAGCGCCCAGTCGAGCACAGGCTCGTAGATCTTCAGCAGGCCCTTCATCAGCCAGTTCTCGCTCTCGGGCTTGAAGGGGCCGCGCACGAGGATCGTGCAGAACACGGGGACGGCGGTGATGGCCAGAAGGACCGCGCCGAGGAGCGCGAAGCTCTTGGTGTAGGCGAGCGGGTGGAAGAGCTTGCCCTCCTGGCCGGTGAGCAGGAAAACCGGCACGAAGGCGAGGATGATGATCAGCATCGAGAAGAACATCGGCCGGCCGACCTGGGTGGCGGCCTCGAGCGTGTGCCGGAACACCTCGGGCGGGGTGAGCCGGCGTTTTAATTCCTCCTCGGCACGTTCGCAGTGGCGGATGACGTTTTCCGTCATCACGATGCCGGCGTCGACCAGCACGCCGATCGAAATGGCGATGCCGGTGAGCGACATGATGTGCGACGGGATGCCGAACCACTCCATGAGGATGAACGAGATGAGGATCGAGGCCGGCAGCGGCAACGTGACAATGAGAATGCTGCGGAAATGGAAGAGGAACAGGATGTGCGCGAGCGTCACGAGGATGATCTCCTCGGTCAGCGCGTGCTTCAGCGTGTCGATGGCGCGGCCGATGAGGTCGCTGCGGTCGTAGAACGACTCGACGGTCACGCCTACCGGCAGCCCGGGGGCGATCGTGGCGAGCCGGGCTTTCACGTCCTCGATGACGCGGTAGGCGTTTTCACCGTAACGCATGACGACGATGCCGCCCACGACCTGCCGGCCGTTGACGTCGAGGGCGCCGCGGCGGAAGTCGCCACCGATGCGCACCGTGGCGACGTCGCGCAGCAGGAGCGGCGTACCATTGCGCGGCATGAGCGCGATGGACTCGAGGTCGGCGGCGCTCTGCACGAGGCCGACGCCACGCACGATGTATTCGGCGCCGTTTTCTTCGATGGTCTTGCCCCCGATGTTCTGGTTGCTGGCGGCGACGGCGTCCATCACCTCGCCGATCATCACGCCGTATTGCTTCAGTTTCAGGGCGGAGACCTCGACCTGCCACTGGCGGACAAAGCCGCCGAGGCTGGCGACCTCGGCCACACCGGGCACGGAGGCGAGCTGGTAGCGCACAAAGGTGTCCTGCAATGCGCGCAGCGAGCCGAGGTCCTGCGTTCCGGACTCGTCCTTCAGGTAGTATTGGTAGATCCAGCCGAGACCGGTGGCGTCGGGGCCGAGCTTGGCGGCGACCTCGGCTGGCAGCAGTGCGCCGAGCGAATTGAGCCGCTCCAACACGCGGGTGCGGGCGAAGTAGGTGTCGATCTTGTCCTCGAAGATGACGGTGAGGAACGAGAAGCCGAACATCGAGGTGGCGCGGACGGTCTTGACGCCGGCGAGGCCCTGCAGCGAGACGCTGAGCGGGTAGGTGATCTGGTCCTCGACCTCCTGCGGGGAGCGGCCCGGCCAGTCGGCGTAGACAATGACCTGGTTCTCGGAGAGGTCGGGGATGGCGTCGATCGGCACGCGGGACAGCGCGACGACGCCCCACGCGCAGAGCGCGATGAAGCCGGCGAGGACGATGAACCGGTTGTGGAGCGACCAGGTGATAAGGCGGTTGATCATGGCGCGTTCCGGGTTGAGGCCGTGGCGGTGGCATGGGTCGCGCAGCAGGCGTCGGTCTTGGCGGGCCGGGCGGACCGGTTAAAGGCGAGCCGCGTGGCGGAATCCAAGGGTGGATGACCGGGGGGCAGCTGGGCCATGCCGTCTGGTGGGGTCGGGGCGGGCGCAGTGTCGAGTTCCTCGCCGCATTCGAGCATCGCGGAGCCGAAGAAAGGATTCCTCAGGTCGGCGCTGCGGCCGAGCCAGCGGCCGGTGCCGAGCACGGGAGTCATGGGGCACTGGAAGACGTGGAGGCCTTCGCGGTGATGGATATGCTGGGCGCGGGCCAGGTCCACCAGCGCGGTGCTGAAGGGCTCGAAGGCACGGCGGGCGGCGCGAAGGTCGGGGCCGTCAACCAGCGAGTCCTTGAACGCCGCGAGCGGGCCGCGCGCGGCGGGCGCGTGGCCGGAGCGGTAGGCTTGGAATGCGGTGCGCAGGGCCGGCAGGTTCCTCTGGTAGGCGGGCAGGTCGTCGGCCGCAAGGGCGGCGGCGGCATCGGCGCCGGAGAAAGCCAGCGTCTTCAGCAGCGCATAGGCGGCATCGTCGTGGGCCGGCTCGGCGGCGGATACCTTGCTCGGGGCCGGGGTGCTGTGGTCGTGGGTGCCGCCGGTGGCGGCGTGGGCGAGCTGGGCCTGGCCGTCGAGCAGGAGCGCGCCCTGGGTCACAACCTTGTCGCCCTCGGCCAGGCCGGCGAGCACCTCGGCGGTGGTGTCACCGATGCGGCCGAGCTTGATCTCCCGGGCGGCATAGGCGCGGTTGCCTCCATCCACGAACACGACCGGGTGCCCGAGGTGCTGCAGCACGGCGGAGCGCGGCACGAGCAGGGTCTCGGGGGACGCGATGGTCACGCGGGCCAGGCCGGTCTGCCGGTGCAGGAGCTGGCGGCTGGCGTTGTCGAGGACGACGCGCGCGCGGGCGGTGCGCGTCGTCTCGTTGAGGTTCGGGTCGATGAAGGTGATGGGCGCTGTGAGGAGCTGGCCGGCGAGCGAAGCGAGGGCGATCTCGACGGTCTGGCCGGGGCGGACCCACGCGAGGTCGGCCTCATAGACGTCGAAGACAAACCACATGCGGGAGAAATCACCGATCTCGAAGAGCCGGTCGTTGGTCTCAACATACTGGCCCTCGTAAACGGCGCGCGACACGACGGTGCCGGACATCGGCGCGCGGACGGTCACCATGGCGACGGGCTCGCGGGTGTTTTCCAGGATGGCGACCTCCTCGCCGGTCAGGCCGAGCTCGAGCAGGCGCTCGCGGGCAGTGGCGCGCTCGGAGGCGGTGAAGGCGGCCTCGCCGGCGCGGAGGCGCTCCACATACTGGCGCTGGGCGGTGAGCATCTCGGGGCTGTAGATGGTGGCGAGCGACTCGCCCTCGCGCACCTCGGCGCCGACGTAGTTGACGTGCAGCTTCTCGACGCGGCCCGGGACCCGGGCGGCGAGGATGCGGTGGCGCGTCTCGTCGTCGTCGATCACGCCGTTGACCCGCAGCGTGCGGACGAGCGGACCGCGCGTGACGGCGGCGGTCTGCACGCCGGTGACGGCGGTCTGGCTGGCGGTGAGCGTGACGAGGTTGGGATCGACCGGCTGGTCGCCGCCGCCGGGGGCGGCGGTCGCGGCGACGAGGGCCATGCCGCAGATGGTGCACTTGGCGTCGGCCTTCTCGGACTTGATCCACGGGTGCATGGGGCACTGGTAGACGGTCGCGGCGGCGGCGGTCAGAACGAGGGCGGTGAGAAGAGAAAGGAAAAGGAGGGAAGTTTTCATGGGAAAGCGAAGGGAGACGGACGAGGGCGGATAATCTTACCCGGACACGCGAAGGTGCAGAGGGTCAGACGGACGAGGGGGCGGTCCGCGGCGACGCGCGGGCACACTTAGCCCGGGCTCAGATCAACAGACTGCAGTGTTCCCGAAACAGGGGGACACCCGCAGGAGGGGCCAACACCAGAGTCACCGGCAGGACCGGAGCGACGTGGGCGCGAGGCAGAAATTTCTCGAAAAACATTTCCCGGTCGGCGCGAGGCGCCGGAAGGGAGGCCTGGGCCGCGAGACGCAAGGTGCGCGCCGGACTTGCCAGATTGAAAACCGGCTGGGCCGACACGGGCAGGGGCAAACAATCGGGCATGCCGCAGGCACCGGGCTGCTCGCAGCAACCGCAGATCTCGTGCTTGGTCACGGGCAACTCCACCGGCGACACCTGCGCGAGCGCGGTGCCGAAGGCGAAGAGGACGAGCCAGACGAGGCGTTTCATGCGAAGACGACTGATAAGCGACAGAGCTGAGGGAGCAACCGAATATTCCCGCCCGGACAAAACATGGGCCGTAAAAGCCAATAAATGACCAAAACCCGCGGGTTCAGGCCGCTTTTTTACGCAGATGGGCGTAAATCTCGGCGCGGATCTCCGCGAGGGCCTGCTGCATCTTGGGCGACTTGAGCAGCTCGCGGGCGACGACCTCGCCGAGGATTTTCCCGGCCGCCACGTCGCTCGGATAATGGGCTCCCCCGATTACGCGACTCCAACGGACGAGCGCCGCCTGCTTCTCCCAGTCAGCGGCATGCTCGGGGAAAGCTGCACTCAGCACGACGGCGATGCAGGTTGAGGAATAGGCGTGTCCGCTGGGGTAGGCAGCGGTGGCCGATCTTTCGACCGCGGGATTCAGCGCCGGATTATGGACGTAGGGTCGCGGCCGGTTCCATGCGGCCTTGGCGGCCTCGACGGTCGGGCGGCACTCGCGGTGGATCTGCTGGAAGATGGCGTGGGTGCGCGGCAGGTTTTGCGCCGTGCACCAGTTTCCGAACACGGGCGCCAGGAAGCTGAGTTCGTCAAACATCTCGTAGTGTTTCGCCAGGGCCGCCTGTTCCGGCGTGCGCGCGGCATCGAGCGCGCCGGCGAGTTCGCGTTCGCCCAGGGCGGCGATGGAGTCCTCGGCGGGCGGGGGCGCGAGCAGAGGGCGCCAGTCAAAGCCGGCGGCGTTGAAAAATTCCGGCGCGACGGGCGCCGGGTCGGCCGCCGGAGCGGCGGCGGCAAACACAAGCGCCGCCAGCAGGAGAGCAGGGCGTTTCATGAGCCGGCTATTCGACGCTGCGCAGCTGGATGCTGTCAATGCGGCGGTCCTTGGCCTGCACGTCCGAAACGATGATGAGTTTGTCGCCGGGCGAAATGCGGCCGAGTTTCAGCAGGGAGGCGGTGGCGCGCTCGATGGTGGCCTCAGGGTCGCCGAAGGGCGCGAGCAGGAACGGCTCGACGGAGCGCACCATCTTCAGGTGGCGCAGGGTCTCGAGCGAGTCGGTGACGGCAAGGATGGGCGCGCGCGGCGGACGGTGCGCGGAGAGGCCGGCGGCGGTGGTGCCGTGCCGCGTGAACACGAGGAGCAGCGAACGGGGAAACTCGTTGGCGAGCACCACGGCAGCGCGGAAGACCTTCATGCGCTCCTGAATAAACACGGCAGGCTCGGGGAAATCCGCCGCCAGCTCCTCCTCGATGCGACGGGCAATGCTGTCGAGGACCTGCACGCATTCGAGGGGGTATTGGCCCACCGTGGTCTCCCCGGAGAGCATCACGCAATCGGCCTGCTCATAGACGGCGTTGGCGACGTCGGTGATCTCGGCGCGGCTGGGCATCGGCTGGCCGATCATCGACTCAAGCATATGGGTGGCGATGATGACGGGCCGGCCGATGGCCAGGCAGGTGCGCACGGCGCGGCGCTGGATGACCGGCAGCTCGTGCAGCGGCACCTCGATGCCGAGATCGCCGCGCGCCACCATGAGGACGTCGGTGGCGCGGATGATGTCGTCGAGATTGTCGATGGCGGACTGATCCTCGATCTTGGCCACAATGCGGGCGCGGGACTTGTTTTCCTTGAGAAAGACCCGCAGCAGATCGATGTCCTGTGATTCGCGCACGAACGAAAGGGCGATGAAGTCCACGCCTTCCTCGATGCCGACCAGCGTGTCGCCGCGGTCTTTCTGGGTGAAGGAGGGGAGGTTGACCTTCACGCCCGGCAGGTTGATGTGCCGGCGCGAGGTGAGCTGGCCGGGAGTGAGCACGCGGCAGCGGATGTGGGCATGGTCCTTCGACAGCACCTCGAGACGGATGAGGCCGCTGTCCACCAACACCGTGTCACCGACCTTGATGTCGTTCACGAGGTCGCGGTAATTGACGTCCACCGAGCGGATTTCCTCGCCGCCGGGGCGGTCGATGCCGGGTTTGACGGTGAAGTCGAAGATCTCGCCGGCCTTGAGCTCGATCGGCACCTCGAGGTCGCCCGTGCGGATTTCCGGGCCCTTGATGTCCATCATGATGGCGACCTCGCGCTCGGCCGTCTTCGAGGCGGCGCGGATGCGACGGATGATCATCCGGGTCCAGTCGTGCTTGGCGTGCGCCATGTTCAGACGCACGACATCCACGCCCGCGGTGATGAGCTTGACGAGCATCTCCTCGCTTTCGGTGGCGGGCCCGAGGGTGGCGATGATTTTGGTGCGGCGGAGGTTGGCAGGCATGGCGGGCGGGAGCGTAAACCGGCGGGCGCCGCGCGCGCAAAGCAAAAGCCGTCCGCCGGCGGCAGGCCCGGTGGCCACCGGCGGGTCGCGGACATTCGGATTATTCGTGCAGGCGGCGGCAATCCGGATACAAGACCACCCCATGGATTCGTCGTCTGGCGCCCCCGGGAAGATCTTGTCGCCGCGATTGGTGTTGCCGGCGGGCTATGGCGCCCGGCGCGGGCTCAACTGGAGCGTCGTGGGCTTCATGTATACGAGCTTCTACATGTGCCGCTACAACCTCTCCATCGCGAACAAGGCGATCTCGGACGAGTTTGGCTTCACCAAGGAGAACATGGGCGACATCCTGGCGGCGCAGTTTTATGCCTATGCGATCGGGCAGGTCGTCAACGGACTCATCACCGACCGGCTGGGCGGGAAAAACGCCCTGCTGATCGGGGCGGCCGGCACGATCATCGCCAATATTGCCTTTGGCGCGGCGTCGTTCTGGGGCCTGCTCTGGCTGTTCATCCTGCTCCGCGGCATCGACGGGTATTCGCAGTCGTTCGGCGCGCCCGGGTTCATCAAGCTCAACGCCTCGTGGTTCAGCCAGACCGAGCGCGGCACCTTTGCGGGCGTGTTTGGCTTCATGATCAACCTCGGCCGCGTGGCGATCAACCAGCTCGGGCCGGCGCTGCTCGGCGGGTTCGTGTTTCTCGGCATGTGGACCATCCCGCCGCAGCACTGGCGGATGCTGTTTTTCGTGCCGGCCGGCATCGCCACGCTGGTGGCCGTCGCCCTGTGGCTGTTCGCCAAGGACACGCCCGAGGAGTGCGGTTTCCATCACGTCTACAAGGGCGAGGCCGACCACGACGATACCGANNGACAGGCTGTTCGGCGGCCGCCGGGCGCCGGTGGCGGCGGGCATCTACTGCCTGGAAATGGCCGTGATTCTGGTCGCCTCGCAATTGCACGGCCCCGTGCCGATCGCCATCGCGTTCGTGACGATCGCTTTCACCGTCAACTCGACCCATTCGCTGCTCGGACCGGCGGCCGCCATGGATATCGGCGGGCGCAAGGGCGCGGCCTTTGCCTCGGGGTGCATCAACTCGTTCCAATACATCGGCGCGGGCGTGGCGATGCAGATCCTCGGCCGGCTGCTGGAGCGGACCGGCTACATCTATTTCTTCTATTTCATGATTCCCTGGGCGCTGCTCGGGGCGATCTTGATGTTCAGCATGGCGAAGCAAAAGGACCTGCGGAAACCCGCCGGCCATTGACCCGGCCGCCCCGCTTCAAGCCAGCTCGAACGCCGCCGCGCCTTCCCCCGGCGGCACGATCGTGTAACCGCACTGCCGGGCGCGGAGCGCGGCCCCGCAGGTGGCCGTCACCGCCTCGGTCGAATTGCAGTCGCGGCTGAGGTGGGCGAGATAAACATGCCGCCACGCCGCGCCGGCCACGCCCGCCAGCAGGTCGCGCGCGGCATGGTTTGAGAGATGCCCGTGCCGGCCGCTGATCCGCTGTTTCACCTGCCACGGGCGCTTGGTGTCCGCTTGCAGCAGCTCCGGGCAGTGGTTGGACTCCAGCACCAGCACATCGACGTCGCGGATGTGCCCGGTGATATGGCCGGGGGCATGGCCGAGGTCGGTCAGCCAGGCCACGCTGCGGCGCGGTGACAGCAAATCACCCTGGCCCTGCGCGACGACAAAACCCACCGGATCCTGCGCGTCGTGCGGCACGGAGAAGGCGGAGATGGCGAGATCACGGAAAGTGAAGGTCGAGCCGGTTTCGAAATAATTCCAGGCCACGCGGTGCTTGAGGCCGGCCTGCACTTTTTCGGCGGTGCCCCGGTTGGCGAAGACCCGGATGTGCGGATACCGGGCGAGGCCGGCCAGACCCGCGGCGTGGTCGCCGTGTTCGTGCGTGAGCAGGATGGCATCAATCGACTCCAGTTTTTCGTCCGCGGCCTCCAGCAGTTCGCTGAGCCGGCGCGTGGAAAATCCCGCATCGAGCAGGATGCGCGCGTCGTCGCTGCGCAGCAGGGCGGCGTTGCCATTGCTGCCGCTGCCGAGGATGCTGAACCGCAGGGCCATGGTGGCGATGAACGGCCTTCCGGAGCACGCCGGCAACCGCTAATTTGGCCGGCGCCGCGGAGAATTGAGTGGTCCGCCTTCGCTCCGCCGACCGGAGCTTCGGCGCGACACCCCGGCACCCGGTTGCCCGGGTGCCCGGGTGCCGGAGTGGTTGACGCGCGGCGGAAACTGGCTTGCCTTGACCCTCCATGCCGAAGCTGGCCCCCAGTCGAAGGAAGCCCCCTGCCGTGCGCGCCCTCGGCGGCACCGTGTTCATCACGCGACAGGTGCATTTCAACTCCGCGCACCGGTTGCACAACCCGGCGAAGAGCCAGGCCTGGAACAAGAAACAATACGGCCTCTGCACCAACCCGCACTGGCACGGCCACAACTACGTGCTCGAGGTCACGCTGAAGGGCAGGCCCGATCCCGTCACCGGCTACATCGTCGACCTCGGCGAGCTGAAGCGCATCCTCCACCGCGCGGTCGTGGACCCGTGCGACCACCGCAACCTCAACGATGAGGTGCCTTTTCTGAAAAACGTCATCCCCTCGACCGAGAACCTCGTCATTTCCTTCTGGGCGCAGATCGCCCCGCACATCAAGCGCCCGGCCGCCCTCCATTGCGTCCGCCTCTACGAGACCCCGCGCAACTTCGCCGACTACTTCGGCCCGGACCGCACCTGATCCGCCCATGAAACAAATGTATCTCCACCGTTCGAGCTGCGGGCACCTGCCGCCGGTCCAGCGGGGCTACGACAAAAAATTCCAGCCCTCCGCCGCCTACCGCGCCACCCTGCCCGACATGATGGAGGTCGCCCACGAGACCATCCAGGGCGCGCACATCCCGATCCAGCAGGTCGGCATCCACAACTTCAAGCTGCCGCTCAAATACCGCACCAAGGCCGGCAAGGTTGTCACGCTTGAGACCAGCGTCACCGGCACCGTGTCGCTCGAGGCCGAGCTGAAGGGCATCAACATGAGCCGCATCATGCGGACCTTCTACGAGCACAAGGACGGCGTCACCACCGGCGAGTGGATGGGCCAGATCCTCAAGAGCTACCTCCGCAAGGTGAAGACGAAGGACGCGCGGCTGAAGATCGCCTTCTCCTACCCGATGCTCCGGCCCAGCCTGCGCACCAGGCTCGCGGGCTACCAGTTCTACAGCGTCGCCTTCGAGGGCGTGATGACGCGCGACGGCCGCTACCGGCGCTTCATCCATTTCGATTTTGTCTACTCGTCCGCCTGCCCGTGTTCCGCCGAGCTGACGGAGCACGCCCGCGCCCGGCGCGGGGCCTACGGCGTGCCGCACTCGCAGCGCAGCAAGGCGCGCATCACCCTCGAGGAGGCCGAGGGCAAAAAAATCTGGATCGAGGACGTGCACGCTCTCTGTCTCAAGGCTCTGCAGACCGAGACGCAGGTGATGGTGAAGCGCGAGGACGAGCAGGCCTTCGCCGAGCTGAACGGCGCCTACCTCAAGTTCGTCGAGGACGCCGCCCGGCTGCTTTACCTCGAGTTCGACCGCGACAAGCGCATCGCCGACTTCCGCATCGCGTGCTCGCACCTCGAGTCGCTGCACTCGCACGACGCGGTGAGCGTGATCTGCAAGGGCGTGAAGGGCGGCTTCACCGCCGACTTCATGGATTTCGGCGCGCTGCTNNCCTGAGATGAACCAAGGTTCGAAATTGAGATCTGTTTGGCCTTTGGAATTTGGCGTTTGGAGTTTCCTGCCATGAAAGCATCGGTTGTCCTCATCACCGGCGCCTCGCAGGGCATCGGCGCGGCCATCGCCCGCACCTTCGCCGCGGAATTGCCCGGCGTCCGCCTGGCGCTCGTCGCCCGCAACGAAAAGAACCTCCGCGCCGTGGCCGCGGCCTGCCGCAGGCTCGGCGCCCCGGCCGAGGTGTTCGTTTGTAACGTCGCCGACGAGGCCTCGGTTGCGGCGATGGCTCAGGCCGTGACAAAGCGATTCCGGCAGGTCGACGTGCTCGTCAACAACGCCGGCAAGTTCCTCGGCGCGCCCTTTCTCAAGATGCCCGTCGCGCTGTTCGACGCCCAGATCGCCGACAACCTCCGCAGCCTCTTCCTCGTCTCGCGGGCCATCGTGCCCGGCATGGTGCGGCGGAAGCGCGGCGACGTGTTCAACATGTCCTCCATCGCCGGCCTGCAGGCCTACGCTTGCGGCGCGGCATATTGCTCGGCCAAATTTGGCGTGACGGGCCTGACCAAGGTCATGCGCGCCGAGTTGAAGGACAAGGGAGTGCGCGTCTGCGCCGTGCATCCCGGCGCAGTGTGGACGCCATCCTGGGCGAATTCCGGCTTCACCGGTGAGAAGATGATGCCCGCCGAGGACATCGCTCGCGCCATCCTCAACGTCTACCGCCTCAGCCGCCGCACCGTGGTGGAGGAGATCGTCCTCCGGCCACAACTGGGCGATTTGTAGACATCCGGAATTTCGCAGCGTTCTCGGGATAGATTCGTCTGGCCAGCGACTTGCGCTCGTGGCAACTGTGGGCCTGCCAATGGCCGCCTCCACCGCATCCACCCCCGGCGCCGTCTTCCTGAGTTACGCCCGGGAGGACACGGAGGCGGCGAAGCGCATCGCCGAGGCGCTGCGCGGCTTCGGCGTCGAGGTCTGGTTCGACCAGAACGAGCTGCGCGGCGGCGACCAGTGGGACGCCAAGATCAAGAAACAAATCCGCGAGTGCGCGCTGTTCCTGCCCCTGGTGTCGGCGCACACCGAGGAACGCAGTGAGGGTTATTTCCGCCGGGAATGGTTGCTGGCGGTCGAGCGCACCCGCGACATGGCTTCTGGCCGGACCTTCATCGTCCCGGTTGTGATCGATGACACCCCCGAGGCCGGAACCGCGGTGCCGGAGGAGTTCATGCGCTACCAATGGACGCGGCTGACCAGCGGCGAGCCGACCCCCGATTTTGTCACCCAGGTGAAGCGATTGCTGGAAACCCCGAAGAAACCGGCCCTGAAGCCGGATCTGCCCCGGCCTCCGACCTTGCCGCCCGAGTTCAAGCGCTCCGCGCAGAGAACAGAGGACGGAGAACAGAGGACGGGGGACGATCGCGCCGGGCGCAAACCCGTCGTCCCCGGCTGGATGTGGGGTGTGGCGGCCGCCGTGCTCCTTGCGGTGGGTGTGGGCGTCGTGGTCCTGCGCCAACCCGCGCCGCCGGTTGCGCCGCCGAAGGTGGCGGCGGAGACCCCGCCGGCCGCGGCTCCCGCCGCGGACAAATCCGCCCCGGCGGACAAGTCCATTGCCGTGCTCCCATTCACCAACATGAGCTCCGAAAAGGAGAACGAGTTTTTCACCGACGGCATCCACGAGGACATTCTCACCAACCTCGCGCTCATCCGCGACGTGCGCGTGGTCTCGCGCACCTCCGTCATGCAGTATCGCGGCACGACGAAACCGATCAGCCAGATCGCGGCGGAGCTGAAGGTAGCCTACATCCTCGAAGGCAGCGTGCGGCGTTCCGGCAACAAGGTTAAGGTGACCGGCCAGCTCATTCGCGCCGGCAACGACGAGCATCTCTGGGCCAAAGCCTACGATCGCGACCTCACGGATGTGTTCACGATCCAAGGCGAGATCGCGACGGCGATCGCGGGCGCGCTCCAGTCGGTGCTCACCCCGGAGGCAAAGAGCATCCTCGGCCACCGGCCGACCGACAATCCCGATGCCTACGACCTGTTCCTGAAGGCGCGGCACCTGCGCCACAACGGCAGCATCACCGAGCAACACGGGATCATCCCTTTGCTCGAGTCGGCCGTGCAACTTGACCCGCAATTTGCGGCGGCTTGGAGCGAACTTGGGTCGCGACGCGTCTTTGTCTATTTCAACATGGAGCACACGGAGGCGCTGCTGGCGAAGGCCCGGGAGGCGATCGAGACGGCGGTGCGCCTCGCGCCGGACGATCCGGCCGTCATCGAAGGGCAGGGCGACTACTATTACTACGGTTTCCGCGACTATGCGCGGGCGACGGAGAATTACACGCGGCTGGCGCAGCTCCGCCCCAACGACCCGGTGTTGTTCTGGTCCATGGCGCTCATCCAGCGCCGTCAGGGCCGGTTCGCGGATTCGCTGCGAAATTTCCAGCGCGCCAACGAACTCGATCCCGCCAATATCGGTTATTCCGGCACCATGTATGAACTGCTGGTGTTTGGCCGGCGCTACGCCGAAGCCGAGGCGCTGGCGAATAAGGCACGTCAGGCTTGGCCGGACCACCTCAGGACGGCGTGGATGCTGCCCGTCACCACCTATAGCGCGCGCGGTTCGACGGCGGAAATGACTGAGTTTGCCCGCCGCAGCGTGCCCGCCGCACAGCGGGCCGAGCACCTCTATTACCAACGCGTGAATGCGCTCATGCGCGGTGACTGGACCGAGGTCATGCGCCTCGACGGGTTCCAACGGCATTTCAAATCAGAGGACGACCCGACGTGGGCGCAGGATGTCACCACCGCCTCCGTGCTGGCGGAGATGGGCAACCTGCCGGCCGCGCAGGTGCGGGTCCGGGAGGCGCTGGCGGCCATGAAAACCGAGGTGGTCCAGCAACCCACCAACGACCTCCTGTGGACGAACCTGGCGGTGGCGCATGCTTTGCTCGGCGACAAAACCGAGTCGCTGCGCTGCCGCGAAAAATCGCTGGAGCTGATGCCGGCCTCGCGCGACGCCATCCAGGCCGCGACCAATGCCGTCTCGCTGGCGGGCGCGCTGGCCTGGTGCGGCGAAAAGGACCGCGCGTTGGCAGAATTTGAACGGCTCCTGAAATTGCCCTGGGGCACCAACATTTATCGCGAACGCGGCTGCTGGTTCGGCTCGTGGAAACCCCTGCGCGCCGACCCGAGATTCCAGGCGCTGCTCAACGACCCGAAGAACAACCGGCCGCTGTTCTGAGCCGGTGGGTGAGGCCGTGGGTGTATTGCGGTGAGTTGGCGATCTGTAACCGTGCCTTGATTTAGCCCGATGGTGCCGGCACAAAGCTGGGCATGTCGCTTCCGCGTCAGGTCATCTTGGTGGTCGAGGACGAAGCCGCCATTGCCGAGACCATCACCTACGCGCTGCAGACCGAGGGCTTCACTCCGGTCTGGAAAACCACCGGGCGCGCGGCACTCAAGGCCCTGAAGGAGCAACCGGTCGCGCTGGTCGTGCTCGACGTGGGCCTGCCCGACATGAGCGGGCTCGATGTCTGCCGCGAGCTGCGCCGGTCGCACGCCGTGCCGGTGATTTTCCTGACGGCCCGCAGCGGCGAGGTGGACAAGATCGTCGGGCTCGAGCTCGGCGCCGACGATTACCTCGCCAAGCCCTTCAGCCCGCGCGAGCTCACGGCGCGCATCCGGGCTGTGCTGCGCCGCAGCAACGGCGCGGCGGCGACCGCACCTGCTGGATGGACACACGACGAGGCGAAATGCCGCATCAGTTTTCAGGGACAGGCGTTCGATCTCACGCGCAACGAATACCGCCTGCTCGCCGCGCTGCTGGCCGCACCCGGCCGCGTGTTCAGCCGCGACCAGCTGATGACGGCGGCGTGGGACGACCCCGGCGCGTCGCTCGACCGCACGGTGGACGCACATATCAAGACTCTCCGGGCCAAACTCCGCGCCGTCGCGCCCGACGCCGACCCGATTGTCACGCATCGCGGGCTGGGTTACTCGCTGCGGGAGTCGTGAAGATCCGCACCGCCATCTTCACGGTGTATGTGACCGCCTCGGCGGCCGGTTTCGCCGTGATGATGGGCCTCGTGTTGCGTGACGTGCGGCTGCGGTATGTGGAATCCATGCGGCGCACGCTCGGCGACACGGCGGCCTATCTCGCCACCTACGCGACACCCGTGACAACGGGGGAGGATTGGGTGAAGAAACTCGCCAGCCTGCCGCCGGGCACCGAGGTGCTGCGGGTGTTTGCGTGCGGCCCCGACGACCGGGTGCTCTTCGACACCGCTGGCCGCGACCTCGGGCAGACCTACACCCGGGACATGTATGGCGGCGGCAAGATCGCCTCGGAGAACTACTCGGTGCCAAACGTCGCGGTGGTGGGCAATGAACTGCGCGTATTCGCGCCGGTGCGGCGGGATGGCGCGCTGCTCGGGTGGGTCGGGGTCGGGCGACCGCTCGCCACCGTGGCCGAGGGGATCAGCCACGCGCGTTGGCGGCTGGTGTGGATGGCCGGGAGCATCGCGCTGCTGATGATGGCGGCCGGTTGGTGGATTGCCGCGCGCCTGACGCACTCGCTCGAGCGCCTGACCGTCTATGCGCAGACCGTGCGGGACGGCCGGCCGGCCACGCCGCCGGCGTCGCGCGCGACCGAGATCGCCGCGCTGGCCAGGGCTTTTGAGGAAATGCGCGACGCCCTCGAAGGGCGTCAGCACGTCGAACGCTACACCCAGGCGCTCGCGCACGAGGTGAAGGCGCCGCTGGCCGCGATCCGGGGCGCGGCCGAGCTGATGGATGAAACCATGCCGGAGGCGCAGCGGAAGAAATTTCTCGGCAACATCCGCGGTGAGGCCGCGCGCATCCAGCAGAGCGTCGAGCGGCTGCTGGAGCTGTCGTCGCTCGAGGCGCGCAAGGCGCTGCGACAGACGGAAACAATTGCGGCGACGGACCTGGCCAACGAAGCGGATACGGCGCTGCGGCCCGCCTTCGAGGCGGCGCGCGTCACATTGAGCGTGGAAGCGGGCACAGCCACCTTGCGGGGTGAACGCGTGTTGCTGCGCGAGGCGTTGGTCAACCTGTTGCAGAACGCGCTGGATTTCTCGCCGGCGGGTGGCGCGGTGCTACTGCGCGTCGCCCCGGCGGCGGGTCGGGTCGATTTTATCGTCGAGGATGCCGGGCCCGGCGTGCCGGACTTCGCGTTGCCGCAGGTGTTCGACCGGTTTTATTCGCTGCCGCGCCCGGGCTCGGAGAAGAAAAGCACCGGCCTGGGCCTCGCGCTCGTGCGTGAGATCGCCCACCTCCACGGCGGCGACGCCACACTGGAGAACCGGGCAGAAGGCGGAGCCCGGGCGGTGTTCTGGGTGCCACTTGAAAACAATCGGAGTTAACCGCTAATTTTCGCTAATCATCGCTAATGAGGAACGAGCTTCTCATTTATTAGCGTCAATTAGCGCAGATTAGCGGTTGAGAGATTTTCCGCGCGATTTCATCAGGACTTCACACGGGCTTCACACAGGCCGGGCAGGATGGGGGCATGAATAGCGCACAACCTCCTGTCATTCCCACGCCGGGCTCGCGGCGGCTGGCCGTCTTCCTCAAGATCACGAGTATCTGCCTGCTCATTCCGTTCCTGCACATCCCGCTGTTCATGACGAACGGCGTGCTGCGCGAGCGACAGGGCTACCAGAACCAGGCGACTGCGGAGATTGCCGGACTGTGGGGCAAGGCGCAGCAGGTCAGCGGCCCGGTGCTGGCCGTGCCCTATGCCTACAAGACGATGCTCGTCCGCCAGAAGATCGTGGGCGAAAAGGTCGTGGCGGTGGAGGAGCCGGGGCTGCAGTGGACCATGGCGTATTTCCTGCCCGACAGGCTGGCGGTGTCGGGCACGGTCGAACCCGAGGTGCGGCACCGCGGCATCTACGACGCGGTGGTGTATTCCACCAGGCTGAAGTTCGCCGGCGGGTTTGTGCCGGACTTCGCCGCGGCCGGCATCGAGCACGACCGGATCGACTGGGCGCAGGCGAAGGTGCTGTTCGGCGTCACGGACTTGCGCGGCATCCGCACGGTCTCGGCCTTCTCGCCCGCGGGCGGCAAGGCGGCGGCGTTCGAGTCGGCCGACGCCGCGGGCGGCGGTTTCCTGCCGCTGGAGGCGAAGCTCGCGGAGCTGACACCCGGTGCGCGGATTGACTTTGAATTCGAGGCGGCCTTGCAGGGCAGCGAACGACTGCAAATCGTTCCCGCCGGCAAGGCCACCACCGTGAAGCTTACCGCGCCGTGGGCCGATCCGTCGTTCTGCGGCGCCTACCTGCCGGTGCGGCGGGAAGTCGGCCCGGCGGGCTTCACGGCGGAGTGGGAGATCGCGCACTTCAGCCGCGGGTTCCCGCAGAGCTGGACGAAGCGCGGCACCGATCTGTCCGCGCTGGCGCAGAAGATCGACGCGGCCGGCTTCGGCGTGACCTTCACTCAGCCGGTGGATGGCTACCGCCTGGCCGAGCGGGCGCAGAAATACGGCGTGCTGTTCTTCGTCCTGGTGTTCGCCGTGTTCTTCCTGTTCGAGGTGACCTCGCCGGCCTTGAAGATCCACCCGCTGCAATACGCGATGGTCGGCGCGGCGTTGTGCCTGTTTTTCCTCGGTTTTCTGGCGCTGTCGGAATTCTGGACGACGGGCCTCGCCTACGCGGCGGCGGCGGCGCTGTGCACGGTGTTGGTGTCGCTTTACGCCTGGAGCTTTCTCCGGACCGGCCTGCGCACGCTCGTCATCGGCGGCGGGCTCGGCGCGACGTATGGTTATCTCTATTTCGTCCTGAAGTCGCAGGACTACGCGCTGGTGGCCGGCACGGCCGCGCTCTTCGCCGCACTGGCCCTCGTGATGTTCTGCACCCGGCGGATCAACTGGTATTCACTCGAAATGAATGCCGCGACCGCGAGGGCTGATCGGTAAGCGGGATATACTTCATGGCCGACGGCAGCGCTCTTCAAAAGCGTCGTCGTCTGGCCCTAGATACACTTGTACTAAAAAGACATGGTTTCTGCTGCTGGTAATACTGAGACGGCCCTCAACACCAACTCATCTGCAAGGTGTTGGGCATTCTGAGTGGTTGCCGGTTTCCACCATGAGTGTTTCTCGAAGGTAATAACTGCTTCTTGCCCACGTGCGCTAACGGTCATATCAATGCTCCTCTCGGAAAAATTGCTCCGGCCAATCTTTATTGAGGATGCTTTGATGACCGGGTGATGCTCCATAATATAGATTAGCAAATACATCGTGTATTCCCATTCGGCGTTATCACGATTTTTCCAACGAGATTTCGTAAGCCAGTCATCTTGGCGAGCCGCAAGCAGGCCAACAATTGCAGCGAGCGCGGTTACAGATTCAATTGCGATTGCTGCGTCGCGATTAGTTGCAGTCCTGCGGTGTTGAACAGCCAATGCCAACTTTAAGCACGCCTTGGCATATGATTTAAGTTCTTCGTTACTGCGTCCTTTAAGCTCAGCTTGGAGAAACAATTCCAACATACGTTTCGAATCAGTATTGCTGGGCACGGGTTCGCTAGAGTTGTGGCGTTTGGGGTCAAATACTGCCTGCGCCAGAGAGATGATAATCTCCCGACAATAGAGACCTATCGCCTGATAATCCTCCTCAACTTTCGCCGCTACTAAATCCTGTTTTGCCTTAGCTAGCGCACGATCGACTCGCGACCAACTTGAGACTATCGGCATTTCTGATTTGCTCATTCAAATGCCTATTGGCTTTAGAGCAGAGAGCCTTGTGCGCTCCCGGTCGCTTTCAGGCCGATGGCGGCGTAGCCTTTGGCGGTGAGGATGCGGCCCTGGGCGGTGCGGGCGAGATAGCCTTCCTGGATCAAAAAGGGCTCGTGGACTTCCTCGAGGGTGTCGGCTTCCTCGCCGACGGCGATGGCGATGGTGCCGAGGCCGACGGGGCCGCCGGCGTAGTTCTCGGCCATCAGGCGCAGCACGCGCTTGTCCATCTCGTCGAGTCCGGCGGCGTCGATCTCGAGGAGTTCGAGCGCGGCGGCGGCGACGGGTTGGGTAATGCGGCCTTTGGCCTTCTCGGAGGCGTAGTCGCGGCAGAAGTTGACGAGGTTGTTGGCGAGGCGCGGCGTGCCGCGGGCGCGCTTGGCGATTTCCTGCGCGCCGCCGTCGTCGAGTTCCACCTTGAGCAGGCCGCAACTGCGGCGGACGATGCCTTCGAGGATGCCGCGCTCGTAATAGTCGAGGCGGGTGTTGAGCGTGAAGCGGGAGCGGAGCGGGGCGGTGAGCAGGCCGGAGCGGGTGGTGGCGCCAATGAGGGTGAACTTCGGAATTGAGAGCCGCACGCTGCGGGCGTTGGGCCCCTGGTCGATCATGATGTCGAGACGGAAATCCTCCATCGCGGAGTAGAGGTATTCCTCGACGGTCTTCGGAATGCGGTGGATCTCGTCGATGAAGAGGATGTCGCCCTCCTCCAGGTTGGTCAGCAGGCCCGCGAGGTCGCCCGCCTTCTCGATGACCGGGCCGGAGGTGACGCGGACGTTGCGGCCGAGCTCGTGGCCGAGAATAAAAGCGAGGGTGGTCTTGCCGAGGCCCGGCGGACCGGAGAGCAAAATGTGGTTGAGGGCCTCGCCGCGGCGCCGGGCGGCGCCGACCATGACCTTGAGGCGTTCGACGGTCTTCGGCTGGCCGGCGAAGTCGGCGAAGGACAGCGGGCGGAGCGCGGCCTCGGCGGGGGAGACGGGCGCAGTCAGCGCGGTGGTGAGGAAGCCGGTGCCCTTGGACTGTTGATCGGGGGAAGGCATCAGGAATTAAATATGGAAA
>CXWL01000842.1_pt1 | contig 41361 bp, 50 predicted proteins | sample 590931 | NCBI WGS metagenome assembly CXWL01 (sample SAMEA3498368, study PRJEB10139) | groundwater metagenome | biome: water well; material: biofilm material | place: Germany | collected 2015-04-27 | reverse complement strand
GGCCATCACCACATACTTCTCCGCCAGGCGAGCGGCAAAGTGGAGCCCCTGCTCGACCAACAAAATGGCAAACCGGCGCTGCTGTTTGAATCCAATGATCACGTCTTCGATTTGGTCTACGATGGACGGCTGAATGCCTTCCGTCGGCTCATCGAGCAAGAGCAGCTTGGGATTCGACAGGATCGCGCGACCGATCGCCAACTGCTGCTGCTCGCCGCCGCTCAGGACGCCGCCCGGGCGATTGAGAATCTGGGTGAGCTTGGGAAACAGATGATAGACCTCGTCGAACGCGGTCTTCTCGACCGTCCCATTCGGCTTGTCCGACCTCGCCCAGAAACCGAGCAGCAAATTCTCTCGAACCGTCAAGTGGGGCAGAATCTCCCGGCCCTGCGGCACACAAGCCAGTCCGGCGCGCGCTCTCTGGTCGGTCGCGGCCTTCGTGACATCGGCTCCATTGAACATCATCCGTCCCGACCTCGCAGGCAGGAGGCCGGTCAATACCTTGAGCGTGGTGGTCTTCCCGACCCCATTCCGGCCCATGAGACAGACAACCTCTCCTTGGTCGATCGTAAACGACACATCCCTCAGAATGTGGCTTTCACCATAGTAGGCGTTGATCTTATCGAGTTGCAGCATAGCGTNNTGCGCGCGTCGAACGAGCACATTCTGATCGTGCGCGTTCCGCGAGCAGGAGGACGACCAGGCTACCCCACTCCTTTTTCAACATCCTGCTAATGAGCCACTTTCTGCCTACCCAAGTAAATTTCTCTGACCCGGGCGTCCGCCTGCACCTTCTCGACAGTGCCCTCACAAATGACAGCGCCCTCGTGCAAGACCGTCACGATGCGGGCAATCTGCCGGACGAACTCCATGTCGTGTTCGATGACGATGATCGCGTGTTTTTCCGCCAACGATTGGAGCAATTGCCCCGTCTGCTCCGTTTCTTTGTCGGTCATCCCCGCGACCGGCTCGTCGACGAGGAGCAAGGAGGGATCTTGCAGAATCACCATGCCGATTTCGAGCCATTGCTTCTGGCCGTGCGACAGCGACCCGGCTCTGGTATGGGCGTAATCTTTTAGGCCGATCGTTTCAAGATTTTCCTCGATCCTTGCCCGTTCCTCCGCCGTCGATTTCCCGAACAGGGTCGAGAAGACCCCTTTGCTGCTCCGTTTCAACGACAAGTCGAGGTTTTCCCAGACGGTCAGATTTCCATAGATGGACGGCGCTTGGAACTTTCGCCCAATGCCGAGCTTCACGATTTCATCCGCATGTTTCCCGGTCAGTTCCTTGTCTTGGCCAAAGACGACACGGCCGGCAGCCGGTTTGGTCTTCCCGCAAATGACATCGAGCAAGGTCGTTTTCCCAGCCCCGTTCGGCCCGATGACGACGCGCAATTCCTTGTAATCAACCATGAAGGTCAAGTGGTTCAGCGCCTTGAAACCGTCGTAATCGACGGTCACGCCATCGAGATAGATGATAGAATTTTGAAAGGAAACTTGCTCGGCCACCTTAGCGCTTCCCCTCCGGCACAGCCGGTTTTTCTTCAGCGGCTTTCCGTTGTGTCAGGAGGCTCTTCCCTTTTCGAATCATGCCGACCATCCCATCTGGGAACAACAGCACCACCAGCACGAAGAGTCCGCCGAGGATGAAGGGCCAGAGTTCAGGAAAATAATTCGTGAGTACGCTACGGCCGTAGTTCACGCTCACAGCCCCCAATACCGCGCCTGCCAAACTGCCACGGCCACCCACGGCCACCCATATGACCATTTCAAGAGACGGGAGCACCCCGATCTGCGCCGGTGTGATGATGCCGACCTGAGGGGCATACAACAGCCCTGCCAGTCCAGCCAGGCCCGCGGACACGACAAAGACGAACAATTTGTAGCTGGGGGGAGTATATCCGGAAAAGACGACGCGCTTCTCGCTGTCCCGCACGGCAACCAGCACCCGTCCGGCCCGTGAACGAATGATCCACCGGCATAAGAGATACGCCGCGCCGAGACAGAGCACGGTAATAACATACAACGCCCGCTGCGTACCGGGGTCGGAGAGCCGATACCCAAGCACCTGCTTGAAATCGGTCAATCCGTTCGTGCCGCCGAGATTCGTATCGTTCCGGTTGAAGACCAGCCAGGCGGCGAGAGCCAGCGCCTGTGTGATGATTGCGAAATAGACACCTTTGATGCGGCTGCGAAAGGCAAAAAACCCGAACACGAGTGCAAACGCCATCGGCACCAGGATCGCTCCTATGATCGCAACCGGAAAACTGTAGAACGGCTGCCAGAACAACGGCAGCTCTTTGACCTGGTTCCACACCATGAAATCGGGAAGATCGCTGCCATAGACGCTCTCTTTTCCGATCGTGAGCATCATGTGCATGCCCATGCAATAGGCGCCTAATCCGAAAAATACCCCTTGCCCCAAGCTCAAGATGCCGGTGTAGCCCCAGATGAGATCGAGCCCAAGAGCCAGAATCGCAAAGGCCAGAAATTTTCCGAACCGGTTCAGACTGAAATCGGAGAGGTGAAACCAGGAATCTTCCGGCGGCAAGAGGTTCAAGAGCGGCATGACCACGAGCAAAATGGCGCCTACGACCGCGAAGCCTAAACCTCCACTGCGATTCCTGTCTGTTGTTCCGTCACTCATCGTAATCTCTATTCTCCGTTGGGGACTGGCGCCCTTCTTTTTGGCGCCTGTACCCTTTAATCAGCATCTCGCCCCTTCATCGCAAACAGTCCGGACGGTCTCCACTGCAAGAACAAAATCACCATCACGAGGATGAACACCTTGCCGTACACAGCGCCGAAGCTTGGCTCGATCAGTTTGTTCAGCCCGCCGATTCCCAGCGAGGCCACGATCGTACCGGCCAGTTTCCCAACCCCTCCGGTGACCACCACCATGAAGGCATCCACGATATAGTTCTGGCCGAGGCCCGGATCGACGTTCCCGACCATCGTGAGCGCCCAGCCCGCGATGCCCGCCAGCCCCGACCCGAACGCAAAGGTATAAGAGTCGACTTTTCTGGTCGGAATGCCGAGACAGGCGCTCATATTTCGATTTTGCGTCACCGCCCGCACGCGTAACCCAAGATTCGATTTAAAGAGGGCGAAGTAAATTCCAAGCACGCAGACGATCGAGAGCGCGATGATAAATATGCGGTTATAAGGCAGGTAGACCCCCACCAACACTTGCGCGCCTCCTCTGAGCGGCCCTGGCGCAACCACGGCGGTGAGGTCGCCGAAATAGACCCGGGCCGCCTGCATGAGAACCAGGCTCACTCCCCAGGTGGCCAACATCGTTTCGAGCGGACGCCCATAGAGAAACCGGATGACCGTCGCCTCCAGCAGAAATCCTGATCCGGCGGCCGCAAGGAACGCGACCGGCAATGCGACGGGAAAGTACCAGTCGAACACATCTGGCGGAAACCAGGCAGTGAAACATTGCTGTGTGACAAACGTGGCGTAGGCGCCGACCATCATCAACTCGCCATGGGCCATATTGATGACGCCCATCAAACCGAAGACGATCGCTAACCCCAACGACATGATCAAAAGGATTGAACTGAGGCTGATTCCGCGGAAGATTGTTTCAATGGCGTTCGACCAGGCGCCCCAGCTTTCGATACGCGTGACCGCGGTGCCGGCTGCCTTCGCCACCGTCTTCTGTTGTTCGGTCGCTTCTGCTGCAGCGCCGGCTTCGACCAGCGCCTTCAAGGCAGGCACGCCATTCTGACTGCCGAGTTCTCCGAGCTTTTCAGCTGCAGCGGCTGTGATCGACGGATCGCCAGACGCAAGCTTGAGCAGCGATACAGACTCCTCCATCGTGTAGCGCACCCACTTATTCGGCTCATTCACCTTGGCGGCATCCAACCAAGGAATCGCCGAGGGATTCCCTGATGAGCCGAGATCCGTCGCAGCCGATCGGCGAACGTCGCTGTCGGGGCTGGCAAGTTTCGCTCGATTCTTGAGGAGATCCATGAGCGGCTTGATGGCCTGCCTGGTGCTGCGGCTCGCATTGGCGCGTATCTCTTCCAGGCGTGGAACCAGGCCGGCATCGCCCTGCTCGATCAACAGGCGAATGGCTGCGTCACGAACGGATTCGTCTTCGCTGGTGACCTGGCCGAGGGCTTGCTCTATTGAAGAAGCCGGAGGAGGAGTGACAGGCCCCTCCGCTGCGATCGACCAGCTATGTCCGGAAAATACAAACAGCGCGAAACTGAGTGCGGCAAGGGTGCGACCTAGAGAAATCATCATGATGGTGGACTAACCTCCAAGACACACAAATATCTTAGACCTCTCGTCCCGCCAACTGCGATTCACGCACATGTTAGAGGGGCTACTGAGTAACCCCTCTAACATGACGGACTATTTTTGGTATGTCCCCTGATGATCGACCCAGTCGCAGCCCTTGTCAGGATTCGTAAACTCGCTCCAGGGTTCCGGCTTCACCAGCCCCGGTGAACGAGAGACCACCTTGAACTGGCCGTCTTTCAAAATTTCTCCGATCAGAACCGGCCTATAGGTGTGGTGATTGGCGGCATCCATCATGATCTCGCCGCCCGGCGCCATGAACTTGCTGCCATAGACCGCCTTCCGGACCTTGTCGACGTCAGCCCCTCCGGCCTTCTCAACTGCTTGCTTCCAGATATAGACCCCGAAGTAGGCTGCTTCGATCGGATCGTCCGTGACCCGCTTGTCCCCATCCGGCAGGTTGTTCTTCTTGCAGTAGGCCTTGAAATCAGCCACGAACTTCTTGTTCTGCGGCGTATCGACGCTTTGATAATAATTCCACGCAGCCAGGTGACCGACCAGCGCGGATGTGTCCATTCCGCGCAACTCGTCTTCCGCCACGCTGAAGGCCATGATCGGAGCGTCTTCGGCCCGCAGACCTTGGTTCGCAAACTCCTTGTAGAACGGCACGTTGCTGTCGCCGTTGATCGTGCTGATCACGGCAGCCCCTCCGCCGGCGGCGAATTTCTTCAGTTTGCCGCAGATGGTTTGATAGTCCTGATGGTGGAACGGGGTATATTCTTCCTCGATGTTGGCCGGCGGCACTTTCTTAGCCAGCAACATCGCGCGCAGGATCTTGTTGGTGGTGCGGGGATAGACATAGTCCGTGCCGAGCAGATAGAACTTCTTGAACCCGCCGCCTTCTTTGCTCATCAGATAATCCACCGCCGGCACGGCCTGTTGATTCGGAGCAGCGCCGGTGTAGAAGACATTGCGCGAGCACTCTTCTCCCTCGTACTGCACGGGATAGAACAGTAAGCCGTTATTCTTCTCGAAGACCGGCAATACCGACTTGCGGCTGACCGAGGTCCAGCAACCGAAGGTGACCGAAACCTTATCCTGCAGGAGCAACTGCTTGGCCTTTTCGGCAAAGAGATCCCAGTTCGAGGCAGGATCGACGACGACCGGCTTGATCATCCGGCCCATCACCCCGCCTTTGGCGTTGATCTCTTCCACCGCCATCATCACGACGTCTCGTAACGACACTTCGCTGATCGCCATGGTGCCGCTGAGAGAATGCAAAATACCGATCTTGATCGGTTCCTTGTCCGCCGCATAGGACAGGGCCCAGTTGCCCAAGTTGCCGAGCAGGGAGGCGATCCCTACGCCGGCTGCTATCTTACCTCCCTTAACCAGAAGCTCACGCCGCGAGGGACCGGCCTCAGCCTCAGTATCCGTAGCCGGCTTCACCGGGGTGGCCTCATTAGGCTTGTTCGATTCCATGGTCAGACTCCTTTCACTCACAGGCAGATGTTGTGTCAGATCGACCAAACTACACCGTCGCTATAGAACTTCTCCGAACCTCTTCGCTGTCTTAATACTGGAGCTGCAAGGCCACAGTGAAAGAATCGACGTGCTGACCTCTCGAACCGGGACTAAAGCTCGACCCAGGCCCAGGATTATTGCCAGTCCGCCAAAATGCTGAAATACGCGCGTTGTGACCGCTAATGACGTAGTTCGAGCCAAGCTCATATTCTTCGCTTGCGCCGCCGAACTGACTGTTAATACCGGTATATCTCCCATAGGGCTGGAATCTCCCAATCCCTATCTCTTGTGGAAACAGATACAAGGCGTACATGGTCCATGAAGTTCCGGTAAACATACAGAAGCAGCCAATCCCTCCTGTCGTATCAGTATACGCGACGAGGTCCTGTCCCCATTTCCGTTTGAGCTCAGCATTGACCGTGAACACGCCTTTGTTCGGGAGTACCTTTTCAAACAGGAGGTCGGTGACAACCGTTTGGAGAGGGCTGGGATTTGCCAATGAACCAGTGCCGGCATTTTGATACTCTCCCCCTACCGCGATCGCCAGAATATCACCGGCTGTCCCGTAGTAGGTTCCGCTGGTGTAGTAACCAGGATTCGACTCATCGTTCAGCAAGTTCCAGGTGAGTCGTCCGGCGTACTTCAGACTGTTCCGTTGATTTGGTCCGAAGCCTCCGGCTGACTGCAGTCCCGTAAACACCGATGCGATGTATTGCAGATGCGTACCACCCGGATGGATTTTCCCGAAAAAGACCGCGCCATTGTCACGGCCATAGAGACCAGCCCCACCTTTGCCATAATTCCCGCTGAAGTCAGATTGGTTGAACGGTGTTCGAAAGCCATCGTAGACCGCATGGTAGAAGGGGCCGTTCAGTTCGCCGCGCTCGGTCGGCACCAAAGTGCGCCCAACCCAGAAGTTCACGAGCTCATTAATTTCGAACTGCCCGATTGCATCAAGTAGGCCGATAGAATTGCCCCCGGAACTTCTATCGATAGGATCAGCTGTTGTAAAGGTAGGATGGCTAAAGTTATTACCATTGTTTCCGCCAGAGTTACAGCTAAAACATTCGGTGTTGAAGGCAAACTTAACGTACTTATGGATCCCTCCGTTGATATAGATACGAGCATTGTCGATCCCGAAGCTGTTGCTCCACTGAGCCCCACTCGCTGATCCATCTTCTACCGAACTGAAACTCATCCTCGTACCCATGCCGATGGAAATATACTTGTCATCGTCGACCTTGATTGTGCCGCCGGCGTAGGCACTAGGAACGGTGGATACTATCCCCGCGACCAGCGCCATGGCAGCCCCAGCAACCACAAACAGTTTCTTGACTCTTGTTCTATCTACCTTCATGTGACAGCCTCCCACGCCCCGTTGGTGATCCCATTGCCACTCATCATCGGTTTTCTCACCTCGACGACGTCGTCCTTGCGCACGCCATTGTGCGCATTCTCAAGCCCCTCGCAACCGACTCACCATTCCCCGTTCTCCCCATTCCACCCCCGATCGTTAAGAGTGACGGCGACTGAGCTCTGACCGAAGCCACGCGTGCTACCTATATGCTCAGCATCACAACATTGACACTAGGCACTTCCCTAGGTCCGGAGGGCAATATCACTGGGCAAAACGAGGGAGACTGGCGCGATCTGAAGGCTGAAGGCTAGGACTAGGCTGAAGACTGAAGCGTTCAGGCTCCGACCTTCAGCCTTCCCAGCTTCAGCCTAATCTGTCTCGCTTAATCCGATGAGAGGAGGCCGTGGAGGAGGGCGTACTTTGTGAGCTCTGCCGTCGTGTGAAGATCGAGTAGCGACATGATCTGGGATTTATGAAACTCGATGGTCTTCGGTGAGAGATCGAGGGCCGATGCGATTTCCTTGACCGTCTTCCCTTCTGCCACGAGCTGCAACACTTCTCGTTGGCGCGCGGTCAAGGACTTGCTCCCCAACACCGCCGGCATCCTCCCTGTGATGGCCGACTCTACCAGTCCCTTCGCGACCAGGGGGGTGACATAGCACTGTCCGTCCATAACCGATTGGATGGCTTGAAGTAACTCTGTACCGGCGGATCGTTTGAGCAGATAGCCGGAGGCGCCGGCCTTGAAGGCTTCGTTCACATAGGCCTGATCGGCGTGCATCGTCACGAAGATCAGCTTGGTGTGAGGCAGCATCTTCTTCAGTCTCCTGGCAGCATCGACCCCGTTGAGTTCCGGCATCGAGATATCGAGCGTGATGATGTCAGGCTGAAGTTCCTGGGCCATGCGAAGCAACATCCGGCCATCCTCGGCTGCACCGACGATTTCACAGCGGTCCTCCAAGAGTTTCCGAAACCCGTCCAACACCAGGGTATGGTCATCGGCCAGGAGAATCCGGGGCCTGCTCATGCCTCCACCTCCGGAACGACCACCACCACCTGTATCCTCGTTCCCTTTCCCACGGCAGACGTAACATGCAAGTCCCCGTGAACCAAGGCGACTCGCTCCTTCATGCTGAGCAACCCCAGTCCATGTGATCCATTCAGGGGTTCTTCATAATCAAACCCCACTCCATTATCCGTAATCGTAACGCTCAGCTCAGATTGAGCCCCGGTCAGTTCCACATCCACATGAGATGCCTCCGCATGGCGAACCACGTTGTTGAGGCTTTCTTGGGTGATGCGGTAGAGACAGGTGGCGATCTCCTGGGGAACGGCTGCAGGGATATCCTTATGTCCAAAGCTCCCGCTGATATGGGTTCGCGCCGTGACGTCATCCACCAGCCGCTGCAGGGCGATGGGAAGGCCTAGGTCATCGAGAATGGAAGGATGAAGTTGATAGGCTATATGCCGAACGACATCCGACAGATCCACAACCCGGTCTTGTATCGCTTGGATGGCCTTGCCCGTGTGACCTTGCAAGGGGCTGAGCTGTCGGCAAATCGCTTCGATATCCATGGCAAGAAGCGCGAGCCGCTGATTGATGTCGTCGTGTAAATCACGCGAGATACGACGCCGCTCTTCTTCCTGCACGCGCAATAGCTGGAAGGCCAATTTTTGCAATGCTTGCCGGCTCTGTTCGAGCGACTGTTCGGTCTGCATCCGCTCAGCCACCTCGGCGACCAACGATTCGTTGGCGGCAGCCAGCTCCTGTGTTCGCACCTGCACACGCCTATCCAGGGCCTGGTTGAGTCGCTGCAGTTCCTCTTTATGTATGCGGCTCTGCTCCTCCGTCCGCTTCCGCGCCGAGATATCACGCACGAACGCACTGAACGAGTGGGTGCCCCCCTGTCCCAAGGACGGCGAAATCGCCAATTCTATCGGAATTTCGTGCCCATCCCTATGACAGCCTGTAATTTCGACCCTGGTGTTCAGCATCGGTCCTACGCCGGTTGCAAGGAAACGACGCAATCCCTGTTCGTGGGCCTCCCGATGTTGTGCCGGGATAATGGTGGCGGAAAGGAGTCGCCCGACGGCCTCATGCCGCGACCAGCCGAATATCACTTCGGCCTGGAAGTTCCAGTCAGTGATCATTCCGGTTGCATCCATCCCGATGAAGCCATCAAGCGCCAGCTCGACGATGCTTCGCGTATGCGCCTCGCTCTTGCGCAGCGACGCTTCAGCCTCCCTGGCAAGAGCACGCTCCTGTTGCGCCCGCCGGTATTCCCTCCGCACGCGTGTCACGGTCCATACCAGGAGGCCAAACGTTGGAACCACCACGGCGCCGCCTGCCAGACCTAGGTTCCAGAGCACTTCTCGAATCGGCGCCAGCACGTCGCTCCGATCCATGCGCATGAGCACCGTCCACTGCACACCCTCAAAACTGCTACCATGGCCTAGCGTCCTGGCATAGCCGGTGATGACCGGCACGTGGCGACGCCTGTGCTCCTCCTCGACGTAACTGGATAGGGGGGATTCGCTTAACAACGCCGATGGTAGGCCGAGTTGTTTGAGATTGACATTGCCCTTATGCTGGAGATCCGAATCGATGAAGGCAATCCCCTTCTCAGTTAAAAACTGGTATTCCAACGCTCCCCAAAATCCTTCCCGCTGCCGGAAAGCCAGAAGGGTCCTGGTCATCACGTCTTCAAGTCCGGGAATCCCAACGCGCGTCGTCACAACCCCCAGAAATTCCCCGTAGGGCCCGATGATGGGAGCGGTCACAGCTATGGCGTCAGGACCGCCCATTACGGCGAATGGCTCCACGTCCCCCATATGAACCCCTTGCATGCTACGCACCGCCTGAAACCAGGGTGAGGCGCTGTAGTCCCGCCCCAGCGTGGCCGGGTCAGTGGCCACGACAATCCGTCCTTGTTCGTCGGTGGCGCCGATCCATAAATAATCCGGGTATGCGATCTTGAGCCCCGCGACATAGGCCGACTGAAATTCCCGATTCTGTGGCTGCGCGTTGAACGTCCTTGCCATCATCAATACATCGCCATACCGTTCAATGAGAAATCGGTCCAGTTTGTCCGAGACTTCGGCGGCTGTATGGGCCAGGGTTTCGCCTGCGGTCGAAACCATGCGGTTCTCGATGTAGCGGAACGCGATTGTGCCGATGCTCAGCGTGGCAACCGTCAGCACACCGAGGAGAATCGGCAGCCAGGAATAGGGCCGGAGATCTCTGGACTCAGGATGGTCATTCATCCTTTTCGCCTCGTTACTGCGAAATCGCCTGCCAACCGGTGCTCACTGATGTCTACTTGTACAACGCAAGGTGGTCTCTCTCCTGCATGTCCGATTCAGTCATTCTGAGTCACCGGAGGGTCCTGCTATGCAAGGAGGGGGAAAAGCCTTTCCGGGCATTCTGTCTCTGTGGACAGGACGCCATTGTCCTTTTCTTATATTCAGGCTGAAGCGCTGGACGTCGTTGTCCGATACCCGGCCGGTTCAATTGGGATGGGTATATTCGGAGTCTATTCTCCTCCTGTCAAGGCTAGGATAATTACGTATATGCTGGATGAGATTGCCGGTATCCTCGCCCTTTTGGATATGCTAGACTGCCAACCGTTTCACGAGCATGAACCGACTATGTCTCATCGTCCACGATTTGGCTGTCTCCTACTAGCCGGAATGACCCTAGCCTTGTCTGCCTGCGCAACAAGGCCCGATCTGGATCTCACGGTCCATGAATCCGACCGTGGCACAGTGTATCTGGAACGGATTCCCGATCGGTCTTTTCAAACCGCCCATCCCATGACGTTATCTGCAGATACGATGGCACGGGTTCTTCGCGGTATCGTCATTAAGGAAGGCCGAGGATCCTTGGGATACTTAAGCCCAGGCAAACCTGAGGCAGCGCGAGTGTTTGATGACGAAGAGGTGCAGTATCTGACGCCCCTCTTAACTGAGGGGCTCAAGAGAGCCGCATCGGATCAGCAGGTTGGATTCCGGATCGTCCAGAGCAGCACAAAGACCGCGACGCCGTCTGCGGGGCCGGTCTTTTGTCTATCCGATGTCCGATTCCCCGGCGTCTGCGAGTCGGAACAGACTGGAGGGTCCGCAATAGAAGAATCGACGGAGGGCACAGTCTATGCCTATGGACAGTCGCTCTATCTAACCTTAACCGGATACCGCCACCGGATGGAACGGACTGGGTCGGATAACATGGCCGCTCGTCGTATTCTCAACCCCACAGGACTGGCCAACCGCACAGTGCATTTCGTCCCAGAATTAGCCAAGCGTCCCGATAGCTACCGAACCGCGCGCTCAACCGACACCACAATGGTGATCGATTACACCCTGCTTGCCACAATGCCGGTCCTATCGGACATACAATCGACATCCGCTCAATCAGCGATGCCCGCGAAGGGAGAGGCTACTCAACGAGATTCGGAATTGGACGCGCTGCGAAAAGATTTGCAGGAGATCAAGAAGAAACTGGCAGATCAAGAACAGGAGCGGACACGCTCGACCTCTTCCTCACCCAAGAAACTCATACCCAAAACGATTCCGTAGCCTGCCGGCAGGCCGCGTCTATCCACGCTGTTTCTCGACCCGTTGATCGAGTTCTCCTGCCAAGAGCACCGCTTCTGCTATCTCGCGCATCGACTTTCTGAAATCCATACTCTGCCGCTGAATAAGCTTGAACGCCTCTTCTTCCGTCAACTTCCTCGAGCGCATCAGGTAGCCCTTCGCCCGCTCCATGAGTTTCCGAACCGCCAGCGCTTCCTGCATCTCATGAGACTTCTCAATCAAGGTTGTGTGCTCGATGGCGATGGCAGCCTGATTGGCGATGACCTGAAGCAATTTAACTTCTTCGCCGGTAAACACGTGCGGAGTGGACGTATAGCTATTGATGACGCCCAGGGCCTTATCCCTCACCATCATTGGAACCGAAAGCAACGAGCACAGCCCTTCCTTCTTGGCCATATCAGGATACATATAGTCTCGCTCTGTGGAGACGTCGAGCACGATGATCGGACGGCGGTCTTTCACGGCGCGCCCAATGATACTCTGCCCGACTTTAAGATTCGGCTTGCGGCGGTACTGTTCGCTGAGGCTTTGGGTCGCCGCGATCCGCAATTCTCCGCTGGCTTCGTCCAAGAGCATGATCGAGCAGATCTTGGAGTTCATCATTTGCGCAGTCATCGTCACCAGGAGTTCCAGCACGTCTTTGATCAGCCGATTGGATGCCACGGTTTCCGAGACCTGCGACAGCGTTTCCACTTGTAAGGCTTTGCGTTGCATTTGATCGTAGAGCCGCGCGTTCTCGATCGCCCCTCCGACCTGATTGGCGATCGTCGAGAGTAACGCAATTTCGTCGGGCTGGTAGCGTCTGGGGCGTTTATGTTGGACGTTAATCACGCCGACCACTTCTTTTTTGGCCATGATCGGCACCGAAACGAAGGCTTGATAGCGGTCTTCCGGAAGGTTATGGAAAAATTTGAACCGAGGATCGTCGTTTGCATTACTCTGAATCACCACACGCGTTCGTTCCTGAGCGACCCACCCGGTGATGCCTTCTCCCAAACCGATTGTGATGCGGCCGATCAATTTCGGATGGGGGTTTTTTGAGGCGCGTAAAATGAGTTCGTCCTGGGTATCCGACAAGAGGTAGAGGAGGCAGGCATCCGCCTTGGTGACTTCGACGACGACTTCGACGATATGTTTGAGAATCGCTTCGAGATCCAGCTGGTTGCTGATCGATGCAGAAATCCGATGGAGCACATCGACTTCTCGTGTTTTTTCCCTCAAAGCCTGTTGCAGGTGAGCCACGGATGGCGCGCGTTTGGTCGTCATTGAGATTTACCTTCGTGCTAGAACTTTTCGACGGACAGATTCTTTGCCAGGCTGACGGCTGTTCGACGATTTGTACCTAGCGTTATGGTTGCTCTTGAACCAAGCGGCACAGACCTGCTTCTCGATCGGACGGATCACTACTTCCCCAATCCGCACCGGCCACACCCCAACAACCTGCCCACCGACAACCTTTTTGTCATGTTGCATGGCGCCCCAGATGGGCGCAAAGGACGGTTGCGAGATTCGGTCGGACAACCCGGCGCGCTGCACCAGACTTCTGATCCGCTCGACAATGTCTCGACCGCACAGACCCATGTGACAAGCCAAATCCGCTTCTTGCACCAACCCAATCCCTACCGCTTCACCGTGGATCAGCCCGTGGTAGCCTGAGAGAGACTCCAACGCATGGCCGATTGTGTGGCCATAATTAAGAATCCGCCGGTGATCCGATTCCCGCTCGTCTGTGGCGACTACCTGCGCTTTGATCTCGCAAGATCGTTTGATTGCATGGAGAACCGGCTCTTCGTCGAGTTTCAAGAGCGCAGACATGGCCTTCTCCAGAAAAGCGAAGAACTCCTCATCAGCGATAATGCCATATTTGATCACTTCGGCTAACCCGGCGATCCATTCGCGGCGCGGCAGGGTGCGCAGCATGAGGGGATCGATCAGGACCGCCCGAGGCTGGTAAAATGCCCCGATCAGATTTTTCCCCAGCCTATGGTCCACACCGGTCTTGCCTCCGACACTGGAATCTACTTGAGCCACCAGCGTGGTCGGCACTTGCACGAACGGGATTCCTCGCTGGTAGATCGATGCAGCAAAACCAGTGATATCACCGATCACTCCACCACCGAGGGCCAACAAGAGAGACTGACGTTCGAACTTCTTCCTGGCTAACACATCGAGGATCTTGGCGATCGTGCCGAGCGTCTTCGTTCGCTCTCCCGGCGGTAAGATAATCGGCGTCGGGTCGTATCCAGCCTTGCACAACGAGCGGAGAGTCCCTTGAAGGTACCGGTGTGCCACATGCCTATCTGTTACGATTCCGATCTTCGGAGAGCTCGTCAGTGTGCCGAGCCTGTCACCCACAGTCGCCAGTAAGCCAGGGTGAAGGACGATCTCGTAGCTGCGCCCTCCCAACCCGACCGGCACAACCTGTTCTGTCACCCCGGCCATGCGCAAAGCCGAATTCTCCTAACCGGATAGTACCAGTCGCTTATCTGATTTCTTTTGAATAGGAAAACCTAGCCCGCATGATTCATGAGCGCTGCTGCTGCAATCGCGGATTCGCCGCTGCGACAAGCCTGGACGCGATAGCCCGGCGTCCAGGCAGGCGGGCTTGCTATTCGGTCGGTCAACATACTGTTTCGCGTATGCCACCCTCCCTCGCAGGCTCGGCTCTGAAGCCTGCCTCGCCCACTCTTACAAGGGGGCCAGCCCCCTTGTAGAATCCCCACGAAGGGGGCACACCCCCTTCGGAACTCCCAGGCGTGGTAACACCCCGCCTCACGGCTCCGCGCGCCTGTCTCGCCTGGCAACTGCGCGATTTCGCCACGAACCGTCATGAATAATGCGGGCTAGATTCACTACCCATTACACATGCTAATCACAGTAAATTAAGACAGCTGACGTCAGGGGGTGGATGGTACCACAACGGTTCGAAAACTAGAAGGATTTCGGGCGAGTCTCTGCCTGTCGTCTTGCCGCGCGCGCAGCCGACCGCCCGGCGCATTTTCATGCGCCGAGCACAGTCCGCATTGACCATTTCTGACATATCTAGAGGAGTGGAGCGCCGTACGGGAGGGGGGAATTGAGAAGCGGCATCAGCCTCGAAGCTTCACCATCCTAAAATCCCCATCAATGAAGAGCCGGAAGTTTTGCTGTTAGCTCTTCACGATACTGGGCGTCAGGAAAATCAGCAGCTCTTGTTTTGCTACAGACTCAGTTTTCTGCTTGAAGAGCCATCCAAGAACAGGCACTCGGGAGAGATACGGTATACCCACCACACTGTTGTTCTGCGAATCGATAAAGACACCGCCGATCACCATGGTCTCCCCATCGCGGATATTGACCTGGGTATTGGCTTCGCGGCGGTCGATGCTTGGACCAGCCGGATTGCTTCGCGCTCCGACGGCATTTCTGGTTGCGCGAACCTTCATCATAATCAGCTTACCGACCTCCTTGGGATCCCGCGAAGTAATCTGGGGAGTCACATTCAGCTCCAAGTTCGCATCCACAAAGGTGGTTTGGGTTCCCTGGAGGGAGGTCGTTTGGAAGGGGATCGATTCTCCCTGTGAGATCTTGGCCTCCCGCTTGTCCAATGTGGTAATCTTCGGCGAAGCAATAACTTTACTCAGACCAAGCAGCTCACCGGCCGACAACCGCACGTCCAATAGCGCTCCATCTGTTTTCCCAATCGTGAACCCGGCACCAGGAGTTGACACCAAGCCGCCGACTGTGGCTGGAAGGTTGACCAGAAAGTTCGATGTTTGCGCCCCAAACGTTCCGGTATTACCCGTTCTGAAGTTCGCGACTCCGGTGCCTGACAACTGGTTTAGATTCTGGATACCCCACTGCACACCCAGTGAACGGGAATAGTTCGTATCGGCCTGCACAATCCTCGCTTCGATCTGGACTTGCGGCACTTCGAGATCGAGCCCATCGACCAGCTGTTTCATCACCCCCACTTTGCTTTCCGTATCCCGGACGATTAAGGCGTTGGACCCCTGACTCATTTGCATCAATCCTCTTGGGCTCAGGTACTGCCGAAGAGACATCATGAGTTCCTGTGCCTGCAGGTTTCTAATATAGAACACGCGATCGACCAGCTCTTCTGCTTTTGTCTTGGCATCCTTCGCCTGCGCCTCTTCAGTCTCTTGTTTAGCAATGTTCGCCAGTGAATCGATCCACAGGATATTACCCTGTCTGATCTTGCCTAACCCGTTCATTTTCAAAATCATATCGAGCGCCTGATCCCAAGGCACGCTCACGAGCTTCATCGTGACCTTGCTCTTGACCCCATCGCCGACGACCATATTGAACCCGCTCACTTCGGCAATGAGGCGCAGCACATTGCTGATATCCGCCTGCTGGAAATCGAGCGAAATCCGCCGTCCGATATATCGTGCCTCACCAACAACCAAGTCTTCCTTTGGCGTGCTTACCTCGCCACCATCCGCTCCGGTTGTCATTTGGGCATACTGCACATGAAATTTCGGTGATGGCTGCCGAACCATCGCCCCCGTCCTCTGAGTCGCTTGAGTCACTCGAAATGCGGCCTCTGCCTTGTACCTTGGCACGACAGAATTTTCCGCCTCGATAGTTTCGACGATTTCATCACGGGTAGGGTGTGTTTCTGTACCTATGACGGCCTCTTTTCGAAGCGTGACAGTAAGATTCGCGCCTTGCGGTTCGACGGTGTAGGCAGCCGAACCGGCAAGATCGAATACCACTCGTACTCTATCGGCATGATAACCCAGGCGAACCTGTTTCAATAACTGATGATTCACAGCGACGACTGGCTTGTGCAGGGTGGAAGCCACGCCCGGAATATCGATCATGAGACGACGCTCATCGACACGCGTGACCTCGTGAGCCAGCCTTCCATTCCCTGAGATGACGACTCGGATGACGTCTGCATCGCGTTGGACATCGACTGCGGTCAGGGTCGTCGCCAAATCTCCCTCTATGATTGAAGTCGTTTTAGCGTCGACCGTCGGCGCGTCGGTTGACGCCCCCACCGATGGTATAACCATCGGGACACTAAGCGCTCCCACCGCCAAGAGCACACGAACAAATGTTGTAGTTGTCTTGATCAGCTTGGGTGTCATTCTGCGCCCTCTTTCGGGTGAAGGAGCTTGACATACTCTCGCTCCTGTTTGCTCCCATACACATCCGTAAATCGCTCTTGGACCACGATGCCTTTATCCGTCACGGCACTCACCACACCATTATTAGGACCGATGCGTGTGCCTCGCCGCACCGTATATCCATTCCCGTCCGGTGTCTGAACCATAGCCGCATTCCCGTAGGCCCCCCATATCACAGCGATCAGGTTCATCTCAGTAAGCCCAACTCGCTGGAGCGGAGGTAACGTGGCGTCGATCGGTCCAACCCCTAACTGTTGCAACACTGGTGTAAACGGATCGCGACGCCCGGAAGGATCGTATGAACGTACGCTCGGTGACTCCAACATTGGATTGGGCGCCACCTGTTGAGCACCCTCGTTGCCCATTGCTGCAGCCGCGGTCGGTAACGGCGCATGCCGGGGCACGTCGCTGGCCGAAGACGGGTTGAGTGAATCCTGTTTCATTGGGCTAATTTGCCGGGCATGAGAACTTAACCCTGGCGCAGCAATACCCAGACCAACTACGCCCAACAAGCCTGCGCATCCAACCATAATCACGTATATCGTCTTCATGACCGACCGCCGATTTTCATGCATGATATTCATCGCTCATGGCCTCGCTCATAGACACTGTGGGCTATTTTTTCGGAGTCTCCACCGCAACTGCCGGAACTAACTTGACCTCCTCCGGCGCCGCATAGGCGATCAGGTCGAACACCGTCTGGGTGACAACCCGTCCCTTCTCAAGCTTTGGTGAGCCCATCTTGAGACCGGACACGGTGACGATTCGAGGTAATGCGCTGATGCGATCGAAAAATAAGGCGGCGGTATGGTAGCCGCCTGAAACCTCTACATTCACCGGCATCCGCACAAAGAGTTTCGATGGATCCTCGCTCTTGGGGCTCGGTTTCCACAGTTTGACGTCGAGTCCGAGACGGATCCCCAGGTCCGACACCTGCTTGAGCAACATCACCGCCTCCTCTTCAGGCGGTAATCGCTCTTTCTTTTTCGCAAGCTCGATCTCGAGCTGCTTACTGGCGGCAATCAGTTCGTCCAGGTGTTTGACCTTGATGGTCACCGTTTGAATCTCACTGTCGAGTGTGACGATCGATGTCTGGAGCGCGACGATCTCCTCGGACTTCGGCTCAGCGACATAGTAGTAGAAGCCTACGATAATCCCGGCCAGAACCATCAGAAGCAATCCCACCTTCTGAACCAATGGGATTGATCGCAACACGTCGAGGTTGAAAGTAGGCAGCTTCATTAATCTTACCCTTTGAGGCGGAAACCCATTTTGAACTGATAGACATTCAGCTGGCTTTCTACCGCGGCACGACTTTCCTGAAGAGTGATATTGGAGAAGTAGTCGGTGCGGCGCAGATTATTCACGAATTCCACCACATCATCGTTCGTCGCTGCGCGACCCTCGAGATCGATATCCTTTCCTGTGACCGCCACTCTCACTAACCACACCTTCAGCGGATCCAGGCTTTGACTGACATGGTCGAGCACCTTAACGGGGCCTACACGCGATTTTTCCAATTCGTCAATAATCCGGTTTTTGTCTTCCAGCACCTTCTTCCGGCCTTCAAAATCTGAAACCTGCTTCACCTGCTCCTTCAACTGTGCGACCTGCTTCTCCTTATCGACCTTTTCGGACTGCCGCAGGGCAATCTCTTCATCGAGCGCGGCCGAGTACCACCAGCAGCCCGCGAGGGTAATGCAGAGCAGTCCGATCCCCAACAGCGCCTGCGCCCTGACATCGTACTGAGGCTTAGCCTTATGGCCCTTTGGCCCCGGCAATAAATTTATGCGAATCATCGATCCCCTACCGATCTAAGGGCCAATCCAACCCCCACGGCAGCTAACGGAGCCAGTTCGGCCAATGTAGTCTGATCCAATCCGCTCCCCGATATGTCGATTTCATTGAACGGGTTAACGACCTCGACAACGGCTTGCATCCGATCCCTCAGTTGGGTGACCAGTCCCTTGACCTGAGCGCCTCCTCCGCATAAAAGAACTTGCTGGACTGCCGCATCCGCCATGGTAGATTTGAAGTAATCGACAGTCCGCGCAATTTCAGCGGCAACTTCCGCGTTGACACTGTCGATGACCGTGGTAACCGCAGCCTGATTGCTCCCCGTGGATCGTTCGCCTTTTTTCGTTTCTTCCGCCTCTTCGTAAGACATGCCCATTTCACGCTGAATGGCTTCCGTATAGCGATTCCCCCCGATCGGAATATCACGCGTGAAAAGCGAGGTGCCGCCTTGAACGATATTGATATTCATGACACTGGCGCCGATATTGACAAGGGCCGTCGTATCCTCCAGCGAGACAGGGTAGTTGATCGCATGCATGTTCTCGATTGCGAAGGCGTCCACATCCATGACCATCGGAAACAACCCCGCCCCTTTGACGAGTTCTGTCAACTCATTGATCTTGTCTTTCTTAGCTGCGACCAGAATGATCGACATCTCGCCCTGAGCATCGCCGCCGGCCGGCGATGACGGCAGTACACTGAAGTCGATGTTCACCTCATTAATATCAAAGGGGATATATTGCTCTGCGGCAAGCCGCACCTGCCCCTCCAACTCCTCATCAGGCATCGGCGGCAAGCTGATCTTTTTAATGATGACCGCATGCCCAGAGATCGACACGGCGACTTGCTTCACCTTGATGTTCGTTTCTTCGAATAATTCCTTAATCGCCGACAACACACGCCCCTCATCCATCACCGTCCCATCCACGATCACTTCCGGTTCAAGAGGTTTGAATCCGAACTTCTGGAGAATGTATCGCCCTCGGCTTTCCTTCAACTGAACGAGCTTGATGCCGCTCGACCCGATATCCAGCCCGACGAGCTGCCGCTTCGGGCTGAGCATCGAGAACAAATCGGTTTCCGCGAGACTCTTGAATGCGCTCAACATACGTGCCTCTGACTGTACATGACTATCCACATAGAGCAAGTGTTAATGTAATTTTCTCGCCGATCGCCGATCATGAGCGCACTCAGGAGACCGTCAACGACCCCCACGAAAGCCTCCGTATCGAAACATTTCCGGCTGCCCATTTTCGTCCTGCCCTCCATTTGCACTCTCTTGCTTGACCCTTCATTCAGGTCTGAACGAAGCCCGCAACAGCCGACCGATTTACAAACACAAAAGAATCATTTCAATTGCAGGCTAAGTATAGTCCATGGCCTCAACCTGTCAAGAAAATGACTTTCTTGCGCATGACTGGAGAGTGATCGCTATATGGCGGTGGGAAAACGGCTCGACTGTCCGTGGATTACTGTCGATCGAGGTCGCGATGAGCGACGGTCGCGTGATATCCAAGCGCGGAAAAACTTGCCTGGAGTCGCCCGGCTATCGCTACGGATCGATGACGTCCACCCGTGCAGCCGACTCCGACATTCACGTAACTGCGGCGCTCTCGTTCAAAGAGAGGTATAAGAAATTTAAAGAGGCCTTCCAGCTGCCCGATGAATGCCACGGCATCGGGATCGGTCAGCACATAGGCGCGCACGCGCGGATCTTCACCGGTTAATGGCTTGAGGTCTGGGACAAAAAACGGGTTTCGCAAGAACCTGACGTCGAACAAGAGATCGATGTCGTATGGCACGCCAAACTTGAAACCGAAGGTTACCAGCGAGATGGTCAATCGCTGGACGGCGCCTTCCTGCCTGAATTGCCGAATCAACAGCTCTCGCAGCTCATGAACGGTCAGGTCCGAGGTATCGACGATACGGTCGGCATTGCGCCGGAGATCGGCGAGACGCTCTTTTTCAAATCGCACTCCCTCCAATACAGGAAGCTGCGGCAGCAGCGGATGAGGCCTCCGAGACTCGGAGAATCGGCGAACCAGCACCTCTTCACGCGCTTCAAAAAATATGAGCTCGACCTCGTGGCCGAGGGCCTTCACCCTCTGGAGAATCCCCACAAGATCGGAAAAGAATACGCGCTCCCTGACGTCGATGCCAAGCGCAACATTGTTGATTTCTCCTCCTTGCTGATGACAGAGCTCGACAAAGGTCGGCAGAAGGGCCGGCGGCAAATTGTCGATACAGAAATATCCGCCATCTTCAAAACACTTCAGGGCATGCGACTTCCCTGATCCGGAGAGACCGCTGATCACAACCAACTTGAGTCCGGCCATACCCGCTCCTACGGATCAATCAGAACCATTCGATCACGATCGATACGTTGTAAAATCTGCAATTTCCCGGATGACTTCGCGGTGAACACCACCAGCGAGCCAGGCAGCGCATCGAGCCTGCGCTTCGCGTCCTCCAGCGTCAAAACGGCCCGGACTGGGCGAATAACTTCGAGCTTTTCCTCTTCCTCATGAAGATCGGCCCGCGGCGCCTTCCTCACCGACCTCTTCGCCGGCTCTTTATGTTCAGCCTGGCGTTCCTTGTGTTTTCGTATCTGGACCGCGATGCGATCCACGAGCTGATCGACTGTCGCATACATTTCCTGCGTCGACGCTTTCGCCTGAATCCTTCGCCCTTGCATGGCACAAACGACCTCCGCGCAATGCTGAAGCTTGCTCACGCTCAGGACCACTTCCAGATGGCTCAGTTTCACATCATACCGCGAGATCCTCTCAAACCGATTTTCAATATGCTGCCTAAGCGCCGGCGTGATAACGAGGCGTCGTCCTGTAATCTTCATAGGCTTTCGTCCTTTCAAGCTGAATAACCTCGGCCCCTCTATCACTCAGCTATGCTGGTTGGTTTTGAGCATCCATACCGCCAGGAGAGACACCGGATAAGAAGTGCATCGGCATGCGTCTAGACGGGGAAGGTCTAGCAGGTTGCAAAAAATTATTGTGGCACGATGGAAATTCAATGGCTTGCACATCTAGGCAACAGAAGGACCGCGTGCAGGATGCTCAAAAAAGGCTGTCCAGCAAGGCCGCAGCGACCGAAGAAGCGAGGCGTACGCTTCGGTACGTTGAGCTTCTGAGCGATGCGAGAACGCCGCTGGCGGACGTATCAGCATCCTGTTAAAAGAACCGCTTCCGCTGAGTGGCGGAGGGAATATGTTCTTCCGCCCGATACTTGGCCACCGTCCGTCGCGCGATTACAACCTGCTGCGTGAGCAGCCGAGCCGCAATCTCTTCATCTTTGAGGGGGCGGCCAGGATCTTCCTCCGCCACCATTTTTCGAATCATCTCTCTCACCGTCACAGACGACATCATGTCGGAGGGCTGATCCACTCGCTGCAACCCGGCGTTGAAAAAAAACTTCAAATCCAGCAACCCTTGCGGGCAATACATATACTTATTCGCCGTCACACGGCTGATTGTCGACTCGTGCATCCCGATATCTTCAGCTACCTGTTTGAGCACCAACGGCTTGAGATGCTCCACGCCCTTTTCAAAGAACTGTTCCTGAAACTTCACAATACTTGACACCACTTTAACGATCGTTTTATTCCGCTGCTCGATACTGCGAATCACCCATTGTGCCGCCCGTAACTTTTCATCCAGATAAGCCTTTGTCTCCGCGGACCCATTCTCATCCGCGCTCGATAATTGCTTCTTATAGTACGGGCTGATCCGCATCCGTGGCAGTCCGTCGTCGTTCAGCAACACCACCCATTCCCCCTCGTTCTTGACGACGAACACGTCGGGGACAATGACATAGTTCTGGGTATTGGTGAACGGCCGTCCCGGCTTAGGCTCCAACACTTCGATGACCTTGGTCGCCTGAAACACCTCCTCCACGGTGACGTCTAACGCTTTCGCAATCCGCGCATACTGTTTCTTTTCCAAGTCTTTGAGATGGTGCTGAACGATGGCTTCGACGATCGATCCTTTCAGGGCGCCTGGCCTGGCCCCCAGCGACCCCATCGGACTCTTCCCCAAATGTCCGACTTGTAAGAGCAGGCACTCCACAAGGTCTCGCGCCGCCACTCCAGTCGGATCAAAGCTTTGAACATCCTTCAGGACCGATTCAGCTTCGACTTCCGTGAAGTCGGTCCCATTGATCATTTCCGCGAGCGAAATGCGCAGGTATCCATCGTCGTCTAGGTTGCCGATGATCAATCTCCCGATTCCCTTATCACGATCGGACAACCCGGAAAACGACAGCTGCCAGAGAAGATGGTCCTCCAAGGATGTCGCCTTGGCCATGGTCTGCTCATAAGAAGGAAACTCATCCTGCGAGGACGTCTGGGATTCGGATCCGCCGATCCGACGATCGTTCCCGAAATACTCCTCCCAGCCGGCTGCTGAAGCCTCATCCGGTGTATCCCGCTCTTCGGCGGTCGACTCCTCCGCATTCGAGGGTTCACTATCCGCCGATGCCGCCGCATCTTCCGCTTTTTCTTCCACGGTCGAGGCTTCAGCATCCTCCGCCTCGGCGGGGAGATCCTCCAACATCGGATTTTCCATCAGATGTTGCGTGAGGCTCTGTTGAAGCTCGAGCCGCGACAATTGCAACAGCTTGATCGCCTGCTGCAACTGGGGAGTCATGATCAGCTTCTGACTCAGTCGAAGGTCGAGTCTGAGCTTCATATGCGCAGCTCCTTATGCATCATAGCTTGAACCGTTCACCTAGATAGACTGCCCTGGCTGTCTCGCTCTTGACGATGGATTCTGGAGACCCGGCTTCAAGTATCAACCCTTCGTTGATGATGTATGCCCGATCCGTGATGGACAGCGTCTCCTGGACATTGTGATCAGTGATCAATATGCCGATCCCTTTTTCTTTCAATCGGATGATAATTTGCTGGATATCGGCGACGGCAATCGGGTCGATTCCTGCGAAGGGTTCGTCCAGCAACATGAATGACGGGCTCGTCGCAAGCGCTCTCGTGATTTCCAGCCGCCGACGTTCCCCGCCCGATAAGGCATAGGCCATGCTCGTCCGAATGTGCGAGAGGTCCAATTCCTTTAGCAGCGCATCGACCCGGTCGCGACGCTCTGACCGAGAGTAGTCCAGCATCTCAAGAATTGCCAGAATATTGTCTTCAACCGACAACCGTCGAAACACAGAGGACTCTTGCGGAAGATACCCAATTCCTTTCCGCGCTCGCCTGTACATGGGCAGGTCAGTGATCACTTCCTCACCGAGTGAAATCGCCCCTTCGTCAGGTTGGCACAGCCCAACGATCATGTCGAAGATGGTGGTCTTCCCCGCCCCATTGGGTCCTAGTAAGCCCACAACCTCTCCGGCGTGAACTTCGATCGAAACACCCTTCACGACCTTACGCGCGCGAAAACTTTTTACCAATCCGGACGCGCATAAGCCGATTGTTTCCTCTCCGTTTACTGGCGAGTCAATCGACGGCACATTCCCCTGAACCGTCTCGATCACTTGGCTGCCCCTCCATCCGGCTCAATCCGCACATGCGAGCCTCCTTCCACCACACTCCGATCCTCCGCTAAAAACATAGTGATTTGCTTACCGCTCACTCTTGTCCCCTTATCCCAAGCCACCGGATCGCCGGTCAGAACAATCTTCTCTCCATCATGGTAATAGACAGCTTTATCGCAGGTTGCGTTCCCTGAATCCTTCTCGATTTTCACTCGTCCGGTCGCTTCAATCCGATTCACCGAACGATTAGACATGGCCGGCACGATATCAGGCCCTTTCGAAGGCCCGACGCCCTTGACGGCATCGGATCCCTTGCGGTTATCTGCAGGGGGATCTTGCGCGCGAAACATCACGACCATGCGATCGGAATAAACAACCAACGATCCGCGAGTCAGCACAACTCCACCCTCGAACACCGCTTGGCTGTCTTGATTTCTTACGGTCATCTTTTTGGCCGTAATGGTCGTGCTGACCGCCTCCACGACTGCTCCTTTGGGAATAGCTGCGTCAGCCGATTCACTCAATGAAGCTATCCCAAGCGGGAACAGATTAAGAAGCAGGAGCCAAATCCACATGTACATCCTCAAGGACTTCGAATTCTTCCCGGTCCAAATGCCCCAGCAATCCGCGCCCGGTTACCTCTAACCCATGCCCAACGATACGGACAGGATCTTGTGTGCGGATCTCTTTCGTTTCATCGGTCCAGGCTAGATGGTTGGTGTAGATCACGTACCCGCCTTCCGTATGAATCACGAGCGGTTCTGAACGGTTTGCGAGGACGAAATCCTTCGTCTCTGTATTCAACGTTCCTTCGTCTCCAGAGACAGTCAAATCCTTTCCTTCCCTGCCAAAAAGCGTGACCGCAACGACATGGAGCATCGCGCGCTTTTCTCGCTCAAAGAGCCGAGCTTCTTGAGCCTGTACCTGCCATTGAACCGTATCTCCCTTCGTTTGGGTAAAGGAAAATTTGGAAATCGTGGCATCGGCGCCATCCATGGATCCAGGCGCCACCCCTATCGTGGTGGGAGCCGTTGCCGAATTGGTCACGAGCAGATAAGCCAGAAAACAGGCCAACACCGCGCTGATCGCTAACAATCCCCCTCGCGCCCATCGTTGCCACACGTTATTCCTGCTTCCTTGTAGATATCGTGAAGAATGCTGGCATGATGGTAGCATGAGCTCAGAACCAAGTAAACTTATGCCGGAACCACGGCACAGTTTTCTGGATGAAGTAGCCCGATCGATGCCCTGCCCTTGCGGGCGTGGCATCGTGGAAGATGTCAATGCGCGAGATAAGAGAATTGTCGAAACGTTGATGCTGCGCCGCCCGCGAGAATCGATCTCGCGGACGGACAACCTATTCGGCAGCGGGAGTCGCGGGAGCCGATGCGGAAGGCACTCGCTTCTTTTCCGACACAGTATCGGGCCTCGTAACAAGTTCAATGGCGACAAGCTTTGCGGCATCGCCGACCCGCCGTCGCGTCTTTACCATTCTGGTGTACCCGCCTGGACGATCCTTAAATCGAACCGCCACGTCGCTGAATAATTTCGAGACGACGTCTTTGCTTCGGATAAATGTGAGAGCTTGCCGCCGAGCCGGCAATGTCCCCTCCTTACCGAGCGTAATCATCCGATCCGTGAACCCTCGTATTTCCTTCGCCTTGGCCTCTGTCGTCTCGATACGCTCATGTTCGAGCAGCGAGGTCACAAGACTTCTGAACAGAGCCCATCGATGTTTGGTTTTTCGTCCAAGCTGTCTACCGCTTTTTCTATGACGCACGGGTTCCCTCTTGTTTCGTTACTCGCTCTTCGGACTACCGCTGTGGTGATGGACTGTCTCCAGCTTTACGCCAAGCCCCAGGCCCATTTCCGTCAGAATTTCTTTAATTTCATTCAGCGATTTCTTGCCGAAATTCTTCGTCCTCAGCATTTCCCCTTCGGTCTTCTGAACTAGGTCGGCAATGGTCTTGATGTTCGCGTTCTTCAAGCAATTTGCGGCGCGCACCGACAGTTCCAACTCGTTCACGCTACGGAACAGATGTTTGTTCACCTCGCGTTGCGCATCATCGCTCCCAAGATCGGCTCGCCCTTCGACCCGCTCGTCTGGATTGATAAAGATATCAATGTGGTCTCGCAAAATACCGGCCGCCGTGGATAGCGCATCGCGAGGCGAGATCGTCCCATCCGTCAAGATTTCCAACGTCAACTTGTCGTAATCAGTCATACGACCGACGCGGGCATTCTCCACTTGAAAATTCACCCGTTTAATGGGTGAAAAAACCGAATCGATCGCGATGACACCGATCGGCAGCCCCTCTTCTTTATTACGCTCAGCCGGCACATAGCCACGCCCATGATTGACCGTCATTTCCATATCGAACGTGGCATCCTTGTCCAACGTCGCAATGTGGAGGTTCGGGGTCAAAATGGTCACGTCTCCGTCATGAATAATGTCGGACCCCTTCGCTTCACCAGGCCCAGTCTTCTTGAGACGGAGCGTCTTCGGCTTATCGGTATGGACGGCAAGTCGCAGTCCTTTGACATTCAATATAATGGATGTCACGTCCTCCGTAATTCCAGGAATCGTGGAGAACTCGTGCCGAACCCCCTCGATCTTCACGGTCGTAACTGCTGCGCCCGTGAGCGACGACAACAGCACGCGCCGCAAGGCGTTGCCCACCGTGGTCCCAAATCCACGCTCATAGGCCTCTGTCGTGAATCTGCCGAATGTTTGGGTATGGGTATCTTTATCGACCTCCACCCGCATCGGGATCTGAAAGTCCTTCATCGCTTTAATCATGACTCCCCCTTCATCTCATCGAGTCTCCAGCCCCTGAACTGCGTCGGTTCGCCGCAGAGACCAGCCCTCATCTCAAATCAGCATCTATCTCGAATACAGTTCCACCACCATCTGCTCGTTCACCGGAAGTGAAATCTGGTCTTTCGACGGTAACGATCGTACCACGCCCTTGAAGGCCGTCTTTTCCAGCTCCAACCACTCCGGAATCCCTCGCCCATCGACCGCCTCCAGAGCGGCCTGGATCGAGATCAATGTACGGCTTCGCTCTCGAACACTGATGACGTCACCCGCCTTCACCTGCGCGCCCGGCACATTGATTTTCCGACCGTTCATGGTCAGATGCCCGTGGCTCACCAACTGCCTGGCTTCTTTTCGTGAGGCGCCGAACCCCAACCGGTACGCGACATTGTCCAGTCGGCATTCCAGCAAGCGTAAAAGCACCTCGCCGGTAATACCGGGGTGCCGTTCTGCCCGCTCAAACACGCCCCTGAACTGGCACTCCATCAGTCCGTAAATTCTTCGCAGTTTTTGTTTCTCTCGAAGCTGCGTGCTGTACTCTGAATTTCTCGGACGCTTCTGCCCGTGCTGTCCTGGAGGATAACTACGCCGCTCGATGGCGCACTTTTCCGTCATACAGCGCGAGCCCTTCAGAAACAACTTCTCGCCCTCTCGCCGACACAACCGACAGACGGGACCGCGATACTTTGCCACTGCTGCCTCCTCGTGAATCGTTATTCGTTAAACGTCGATTCCATGTCCTGCCCTGGCGATTAACGCTTAACGTTATTCTCAGACTCTCCTGCGCTTCGGTGGGCGACATCCATTGTGTGGAATCGGCGTCACATCGCGAATCATATGGATCCGCAATCCAGCAGCCTGAAGAGATCGAATCGCCGACTCACGACCGGACCCAGGCCCATTGACATAGACATCCACTTGCCGCATCCCGCTCTCCATCGCCTTGCGCGCAGCGGCCTCGCCTGCCCGCTGAGCCGCAAAAGGGGTACTTTTACGAGACCCCTTGAAACCTTGATTCCCTGAGCTGGCCCACACAATCGTATTACCGCTCAGATCGGTAATCGTGACGATCGTGTTATTGAAGGAGGCCTGTACATGGGCCACTCCGGTTTGCACGATCCGACGCTCTTTTTTCTTTCCTTTTTTAATGCTCATACAGACTCCCTACTTCAGTAACGGTCACGCGCTACGATTAACGCGCAGGCGGTTTTGGTTTGCTTCCCACACCGGCACGCCGGCCTTTTCTCGTACGGGCATTCGTCTTGGTCCGCTGGCCGCGGACTGGGAGCCCCTTCCGATGGCGCAGCCCACGGTATGTGCCACTATCAATCAGTCGCTTGATGTTCATCGAGAAGGTTTTTCTCAGATCGCCCTCGACCTGATAGCCCTCCTGAATAATTTCACGGATCTTGACGATATGCTCTTCGCTCAAATCCTTGACGCGAATTGCCCCGTCGATCCCAGCCCTGCTCAGGATCGAGAGCGCCGACGCCCGTCCAATTCCATAGACATACGTCAGACCGATGTCCGCCCGCTTCTCTCTCGGTAAATCCACTCCAGAAATACGAGCCATAATTCCCCCTTACTCTTCCCATCATTCGTCGCAGGATGACCTGATTGGGCTCTCGTGCGCGCGTCCAGCAAGGGCCTTCTGATGCCGCGCGCTGCGCGAGCAGGAGACCGATCAGGTCGTCCTGCGACCTCTCACCCTTGACGCTGCTTGTGGCGCGGATTCTCACAGAGGATGCGCACCACGCCCTTGCGCCTGACTACTTTACATTTTGCACAAATCGGCTTAACGGATGATCGCACTTTCATGTCTATTTCGCGCTCCTACTTAAACCGATAGGTGATACGTCCACGTGTCAGATCGTATGGCGACAGTTCCACAGTCACCTTGTCGCCGGGAAGAATACGGATAAAGTGCATGCGCATTTTCCCGGAAATGTGCGCAAGAATCTTATGGCCATTGTCCAACGACACACGAAACATTGCGTTCGGCAACGTTTCGTTCACCGTGCCTTGAATTTCAATTACATCTTCTTTCGGCACGTATCTTTATTCCTTCCCCACTGACCCGTGTAACCCATTCTCGGCTCCTCAGATCTGACTTAAAATACGAGGCGGCCCACTCGACTCAATCGCAATCGTATGCTCAAAATGCGCTGAAAAACTCCCGTCAACCGTCACCGCCGTCCATCGATCCTCAAGAACCTTCACGGCCGCGCCACCTATGTTGACCATCGGCTCAATCGCCAGAACCATCCCCGCCTGCAACCGTGGGCCCTGCCCGGGCTTACCATAGTTCGGCACCTGCGGTTCTTCGTGCAACTGCCGGCCGATCCCATGGCCTACGAACTCCGTTACGACCGAGTAACCGGCAGCCTCCACATGCTGCTGGACCGCATGCGAAATGTCTGATAACCGATTGCCCACCACTGCTTGCTTAATTCCCAGGTACATCGCCTCTTCGGTGACTTGAACCAAACGGGCATTTCGCTCGGTCGTCTGCCCCACCGAAACCGTAATCGCGGAATCTCCGTAAAACCCGCCGATGATCGCGCCCAGATCGAGTCCGATGATATCCCCCTCCTTGAGAACTCGCTTGGAGGGAATCCCGTGAACGACCTGATCATTCACCGAGGCGCAGAGCGTCTTCGGATAACTCCGATAACCCTTAAACGCCGGCTTCGCGCCACGGGACCGAATTTCTTGCTCGGCTAACCGATCCAGTTCATCAGTCGTGATACCGGGCCTGACAGCTTTCTGCAAGATATGTAATGTCTCTGCCACCACCCTTGACGCCTGAGCCATCACTGCAATTTCTTCTGGCGTCTTGAGAATGATCATACCGCCCGGTATGGTGCCAGCTCCTGCGAGAGATGCTGAAAGACGGCATGTACTGTGCCGGAACCATCCAATGGGAGCAACAGTCCTCGCTCTTGGTAATAGCGAACCAGCGGGGCAGTCTGCTCGTCATACACTTTCAGACGCGTCTCGATTGCGTCACGACGGTCGTCACTCCGCTGCACGAGTGACTCCCCACATCGATCGCACACCTCATTCACCTTGGGCGGCGCAAAGTCCATATGGAACGTCGCTTGGCACTTTTGGCAACTCCGCCGACCGCTCAATCGCCTCACAATATCCTCGCGCGAAACCTGAAAGTTCACGACTCGGTCCAACGCAATCCCGCTGGCAGTCAAGGCCATTCCTAATGCTTCCGCTTGCGGAACAGTCCTGGGAAATCCATCCAGAACGAATCCATTGGCACAAACTGGATCTACCAGCTTCTCCCTGACCAGCCCGATCACCACGGCATCAGGCACCAGCTTCCCCTGATCCATGTAGCTCTTCGCCTCGAGACCCAATGGCGTCTGATTGCGAACCGCCTCGCGGAGAAGATCGCCGGTCGAAATCTTCGCCACCTGATACTGCGCCGCAATACGGTCAGCTTGAGTGCCCTTGCCTACTCCTGGCGCGCCAAGAAATACCACACGCATGAATGTCTCTTACCCGCTCCGTCCACGGAGGGGAGCCATACCTTTACCCAGAAACCCTTCATAATTTCGCATCAGCATATGAGACTCAATCTGCTGGGCCGTGTCGAGACCGACACCGATCACGATCAGCAACGAGGTGCCACCGAAATAGAAAGGCACACCGAGTTTATAGATCAATAATTCCGGGATTACACAGACGATCGCAAGGTAGATCGATCCGGCAAACGTAATTCTCGTAAGTACCTTATAGATATAGTCGGAAGTTCTTGTTCCAGGGCGAATTCCTGGAATGAATCCACCGTACTTCTTCATATTGTCAGCCATATCCACAGGGTTCAAGACCACCGCGGTATAGAAAAAACAGAAAAACAGAATAAGCCCGACGTACATCAGCGTATACAATACTGACCCGGGGGCGAGTTGGGCGCCGATATCCTTGACCCAGGGTGTCTCAAAAAATCCCGTGATCGTCGCGGGAAAGGCAATAATGGACGAAGCAAAAATAGGCGGAATCACCCCCGCGGTATTGATTTTCAGTGGAATATGCGTGCTCTGCCCGCCGAAGACCCTGCGTCCAATGACCCGTTTTGCGTACTGAACCGGTACTTTCCGCCGCCCACTTTCCAAAAAGACGATAGCTCCCACCACCACGATCATGAGCAAGGCGAGACCGACCAGCAGGATAATGCTGAGCTGCCCGACCTTGTATAATTCAAACGTCTGGGCCACGGCCGACGGCAAACGCGCAACAATCCCCGCAAAAATTATCAAGGAAATGCCGTTCCCGATCCCTCGCTCGGTAATTTGCTCTCCGAGCCACATCAGGAAGCCGGTACCGGCCGTCAATGTGATGACCGTCATCAGACGGAAACCCCATCCCGCATTCATCACAAATGCGCCGTTATTCATCTGCTCGAGGCCGACCGCAATCCCGAAGCCCTGAATGATCGCAATGCCGATTGTCCCGAACCGTGTGTACTGAATAATCTTTTTCCGTCCGCGCTCTCCTTCCTTGGCCAGCTTCGTGAGATGCGGGACGACCACAGTCAGCAGCTGCAGAATGATCGAGGCGCTGATGTAGGGCATAATGCCCAGCGCCAAGATCGTCAGCCTCGAGAGTGATCCACCGGAAAAAATATCCAAAAACCCGAGTAACGCGCCGCCCTCCTTTTGCAGAAACTCTGAGAGGGCTTCACCGTTGATTCCAGGCGTAGGAATATGCGCCCCGATCCGATATACGATCAACATCCCCACGGTAAAGAGGATGCGGGTACGCAGCTCAGGGATTTTAAAAATATTCTGAAAACTGGTCAGGAGTCTCTCAAACACCGGGGATGACCTCGACTCTCCCTCCAGCTGCTTGAATTTTTGCCTCTGCGGACTTGCTGAACTTATGCGCCTGCACGACGATCGCCTTCGTGAGATCTCCGTTCCCAAGAATCTTGATCGGCAACGACTTGCGCTTGACCAGACCTGCGTCGACGAGAACCTGAGGCGTGATGGGACCGAGTACGAGAATGTCAGCCAGGCTTTTCAGATTGACGATCGAGTACTCTTTCCGGAATATGTTTGTAAAGCCATGTTTCGGCACGCGACGGATCAGGGACATCTGGCCGCCTTCAAACCCGCCTGCCTGACGACTGCGACCACCGGACCTGGCTAACAGACCCTTATGCCCCTTCCCCGAAGTTTTTCCGTGACCGGAACCTGGACCACGACCAATCCGTTTGCGTCGTTTCCTGGATCCTTTTGCAGGACCGAGTTCATGTAAATTCATTGTGGCCGCACTTCCAATAAATATCCGACTTTGCTGATCATGCCTCTCACTTGCAGGGTATCGGGACGAGTCACCGTCTGCCTGATCTTTCTGAGACCAAGGCCGCACAACACACGTCGATGCTTCTGGGGTGTCCCGATGGGACTCCGCTGCAAAGTGATAATGAACCCCTTGGAAACAGCCTTAACGGCCTTCGCTGTAGACATTAGGCACTCACCCTATCCTGCGCATCGCGCGCTACACCGCCGCGGCGCAACTTAAGAACGTCTTCAGCGTTACGAAGCTGACAAAGCCCATTGAGCGTCGCGCGAACCGTGTTAAATGGATTTCCACGGCCCAGCGTCTTCGCAATGATATTATGGACGCCGGCGACTTCGACTACCGCCCGGACTGCACCCCCGGCAATAATTCCTGCCCCTTTCTTCGCGGGCTTCAGGAGGACATGCTCGGCGCCGAACAGCCCATGGACCTCGTGCGCAATCGTTCCGGACGCGAGAGCCACATGCACCAGACTTTTCTTGGCCTGCTCAACTGCCTTCGAAATTGCAACAGGCACTTCAGCGGCTTTCCCTTTTCCAATGCCCACCCAGCCCTGTCCATCACCAACCACTACAAGGGCACAGAAGTTGAACCGTTTTCCGCCCTTTACGACTTTCGCGACGCGGTTGATAAAGACAACCTTGTCCTTCAGGCTTAGCTCATCTGGATTAACTCGCACGCTAGTTACCCTCTCCGGTCGACCTCGACCTTAGCCACAACCTAAAATTTTAGACCGCCTTCACGGGATGCCTCAGCCAGCGCCTTGACACGGCCGTGGTACATTCTGCCGCCTCGATCGAACACCACAGTTTCAACCTTAGCGGCTTTCGCTCGTTCAGCCAGCAACTTTCCGACAGCCTTTGCCCCGTCGATACTGCCGGTTGATTTCAACGACGTGCGCAGAGACTTATCCAAGGAGGACGCTGCAGCCAACGTGGCTCCTTTAAGGTCATCAACAATCTGGGCATAGATGTGTGCGCGGCTGCGAAACACATTGAGACGCGGACGCTCGGCTGTACCGAAAACCCGCTTTCGTACCCGCTGTTTCCGCCTGGTTAACTGATTCGCTTTATCGGCAATATTCATGACACACCCTTACTTCCCTGTCTTTCCAGCCTTCTTACGCAACACTTCCCCGGCGTAGCGAACACCCTTTTGCTTATAGACGTCCGGCGGCTTGAGGGCTCGCAAGTTGGCGGCAACCTGACCCACCAATCGCTTGTCCGCTCCCTTGACATTGATCAGCGTTTGCTTATCCACCTTCACATCGATCCCAACCGGAATCGGATAGAGAACCGGATTGATATAGCCCAAACTGAAACTCATCGTGCGCCCCTGCACGGCAACCTTATATCCAACCCCGGTGATTTCAAGATTACGCTCATAGCCCTTCGTCACGCCTTGGACAAGATTGCTCAACTCCGCGCGAGTCAGTCCGTGCATGGCGCGGACTTGCCGGTCTTCATTCGAGCGGCTCACGACCAGCTGTCCATTCGCAACCGAAACCCCAAGACCTGTCGACAACGACCAATCAAGCTTCCCTAGCGGGCCCTTCACAGACACGAGAGGCCCGGCGACTTTGACATCCACTCCAGCAGGAATCTGGATTGGTTTTTTTCCTATGCGTGACATCGATGCCTCGTTCCTCCAGCACTCCGTTGCAATGACAATCTGGATTGCTTTACCGTTACCACACCGAGCACAAAACTTCACCGCCCAGTCCGGCTCGGCGAGACTCCTGATCCGTCATCAACCCCTTCGAGGTAGATAAGATCGCCACGCCTATGCCGTTCCTGACTCGCGGAATATCCTTGATCCCCACGTACACACGGCGACCAGGCTTGCTCACCCGCTGCATCCCGGTCATCATGGGCTGCCCTTCAGCCACATACCGTAGCTGCACTTTCAGCACCGGATGCCCATCTGCGACATCGGCCTGGACGCCCTGAATGTATCCTTCATTTAAAAGAATCCGAAGCAGCTCGCGTTTGAGACGGGAAGCCGGAACACTCACCACGTCGTGACGCCGCCTAAACCCGTTTTGTAACCGCACTAATAAATCGCTGATGGGATCTGTAACCATACAAGCCTTTCACTCACATGCTTCGTGTGACCGGATGCGATCACGAGCCGAGCGACATAAAAATCGAATACGCTACCAACTCGACTTCCGAACCCCCGGGATTTCACCCTTCAGGCTCAGCAATCGAAAGCAAATTCTGCACATGCGAAATCGGCGCAAGAACCCCCGCACACGCCCGCAAATCTCGCATCGGTGATAGTCCCTGACAGGAAACTTCGCCTTGATGGCCGCTTTATTTCTGAGAGCTAATCTCGACACCGGCAACTCCTTCGCTAAACATTACGCCCGGAACGGCATTCCCAAATGCTTCAACAGCGCCCGGCCCTCGTCATTGGTCTTGGCGGTCGTCACGATCGTGATATCCATCCCATGAATGGATGCAACCTCGTCATACTTAATTTCAGGAAAGATAAGCTGTTCTTTGAGTCCAAGCGTGTAATTTCCTCGGCCATCGAACGACTTCGGCGAGACACCCCGGAAGTCCCGGATCCGTGGCAACGATAAGGTCACAAGGCGATCAAAAAACTCCCACATTCTGCGACTCCGCAATGTCACTTTGGTGCCGATCGGCATTCCCTGACGCAATTTAAAAGTGGCTATGGCCTTCTTCGCCTTTGTGATCAGAGGCTTCTGCCCAGTGATCGCGCCCAATTCGGAAGCAGCGCTTTCCAGCAGCTTTACGTTCTGAATGGCTTCTCCCATTCCCACGTTCAGCACAATCCGTTCAAGCTTCGGAACCTGCATGATGTTCTTGTAGCCGAACTCTTTCATGAGCGCGGGCACGACCTTTTGCAAGTAGGTCTCACGCATCCGTGGATTGAACTTGGACTCTTCGCTGCCCTCGTCCTTCGCCTGCGGCGCAGACGCCCCCTCCTTCTTCTTGGGTGGTCGTCGCTCCGGAGTCTTACCGCCTTTTCCTGATTCAACCTTCGCCATCCGGCGTCCTCACTCCTACTCGACTGAGTCGTTCGATTTTTTACTGAACCGGACCCGCCGGCCGTCATCGAGCTTGCGCACACCAAGCCGGGTCGGCTTCTGCGTCTGCGGACAGAGATACATCACATTCGAGACCGAAAACGGAGCTTCCCGCTCAAGAATGCCGCCTTGCTTCACCTTCTGATTTGGCTTGGTGTGGCGCTTGATCATGTTCAGCTTTTCGACCACAACCTTCCCCACTCCTGGATCGACCGAAAGCACTTTTCCGGATTTTCCACGATCGCGCCCGGCGATCACGACGACCACATCACCCTTACGAATCCGACTTTTCTTCAGTGCCTGCTTATTCATCCCGCTGTCTCCACCTTCGCTACAATACTTCCGGAGCCAAGGAAATAATCTTCATGAACTTCTTCCACCGCAGCTCGCGCGCGATCGGCCCGAAAATTCTGGTTCCGACCGGATCGCCGTCCTTGTTGATCAGGACGCAGGCATTCCGATCGAACTTGATGTAGGAACCGTCCTCTCGGCGCACTTCCTTCGTCGTTCTCACCACCACAGCGCGACTCACATCGCCCTTCTTGACCGTAGCCGCAGGGATAGCCTCCTTGACGGCCACAACGACGATGTCTCCAAGAGAGGCATACCGACGCCTGGTTCCACCAAGGACATGAAAACACATGGCCTGTTTGGCACCGGAGTTATCGGCCACGTCCATGTATGTATAGCTTTGAATCATAGTCCTGGTGTTCCCTCTACCCTTCGCACGAATTCAGCCTATTCAGCCCGTCCTTTTTCCACGACTTCGACAACCCGCATATGCTTATCTTTACTGATAGGTCTCGTCTCGACCATTCGAACACGGTCGCCGATTTTACAGGCATTGTCCTCATCATGGGCCTTGAACCTCGTTACCCGACGAAGCACCTTCCGATAGAGTGGATGAATGACGGACCGCTCGATCTCAACGACCACGGTCTTGTTCATTTTGTTGCTGACCACACGCCCGACCCACTCACGCCGCTTGTTTGCCGACTCTCCCATGCTCAGGCCCCTTTCGCCGCAGTAGAATTTTGAGGGACCTGCGCAAGCTCGCGCTGAATCGTTTTTACCCTGGCAATGATGCGCTTCGTCTTTCGCAGCTGCATTGGGTTTTCCAAGCGTCCGGTTCCCATCTGAAAACGAAGATTGAAGAGTTCCTGCGTGAACTGCTTTATCTTCTCCGCCAGCTCAGGCTCGGAGAGTTGCCGTAATTCCTTCAGATCCATAAATGCGCTCCCAATCCCCTTTAGCCCTGTTCAATCGATGCTAAAACTCACCACGGACCACACACTTAGTGGCAATGGGTAACTTATGCGAAGCTAAACGGAATGCCTCTTTAGCAACTTCCGGCGTCACACCATCCATTTCATAGAGAATACGGCCAGGTTTAACCACGGCAACCCAGTACTCCGGGTTGCCCTTTCCCTTACCCATTCGAGTCTCAGCCGGCTTCTTGGTAATCGGCTTATCGGGGAAAATTCTCGTCCACACCTGACCGCCACGCTTCACACACCGAGTAATGGCGATACGCGCCGCCTCAATCTGACGGCTGGTGATCCAGCCCGGCTGAAGCGCCTTTAATCCAAATTCTCCGAGGGTAATCTGGCTGCCACGATAGGCCTTGCCGGTCATACGCCCCTTCATCATTTTGCGGAACTTAACTTTCTTTGGTGCTAACACAATATCCTCTTCAATTACCCAAGTCTGCGGTCAAATACCGACTCTTTATTGAGGGGCTGCAGGGGAAGAACTTCCCCCTTATAGATCCAGGTCTTGATCCCAATCTGCCCCATCGTCGTGTGGGCTTCGGCAAACCCATAATCGATGTCAGCCCGGAGCGTATGCAGCGGCACACGCCCTTCACGGTACCACTCCGAGCGCGCGATTTCGGCACCGCCGAGACGGCCCCCGACCATAATCTTAATGCCCTGGGCTCCGAGTCGAAGCGCAGACTGCACGCTCCGCTTCATGGCCCGGCGGAACGCCACGCGCTTTTCCAACTGGGTCGCGACGTTTTCACAGACTAATTGCGCATCCAGTTCCGGCTTCTTGATTTCCTTCACCGTGATGTAGACCTGGCCGCCGTAGCTCTTCACCAGCTCCGCCTTGAGCTTATCGACCTCAGCTCCCTTACGTCCGATGATGATACCGGGACGCGCCGTATGAATAATCACCCTGGTCTGGTCACCTGAACGCTCGATCTCGACCTTGGACACGCCCGCATGAAAGAGCCGTTGTTTGACCATCTTACGGATCTTGATGTCCTGATGGAGCAGCTTTGCGTAATCCTTGCCGGCATACCATCGAGATGACCACGTGACGTTGTATCCTAGCCGGTACCCGATCGGATGTGTCTTATGCCCCATAACTACTTGTGCCTCACTGAGCCGGAAAATGAATCAGTTCCGTTAACCATTTCTATCTACTTCTTCCCCTTCGCGTCCGCCACACTCGGAGCCGACACAACGACGGTAATGTGACTCATTCGTTTTTGAATCGCATTGGCACGTCCCTGCGAGCGAGATCGAAATCGTTTTAATGTCGGCCCGCAGTCGACGAACGCCTTGGATACCACCATTGAATCGCTATCGCCCATTTCCTTCTGCTCCGCATTGGCAACGGCGGATCTCAATAGTTTCTCCACCACTCTCGACGCCTGACGCGGCAAGTTTCGAAGCAATGCTAAGGCCATTGGAACCTGTTGCCCGCGGATCAAATCAATCACCGGGCGGGCTTTCCTCGGAGCGATACGTACAAAACGCAGAACTGCTTGTGCTTCAGCCATAACCGTCCTATCCCATCGAGTTTACCGAGACCGGAGCCGATCGCTTACTTAAGGGCGACCGACTTCTCTGTCCTGGCGTGCCCATGCCCCTTAAAGAACCTGGTCGGAGCAAATTCACCCAACTTATGCCCGACCATGTTTTCTGTCACAAAGACCGGAATAAACTTTTTTCCGTTATGAACCGCGAACGTATGTCCGATCATATCCGGAATGACCGTGGACCGCCGCGACCAAGTCTTAATGATCTTTCGGTCTTTATTCTGATTCATCCGCTCCACTTTCTGAAGCAGATGGTCGTCAACGAAAGCGCCCTTACTGACTGACCTCGGCATCGCGTACTCCTACTTGCGGCGGGAAATAATGAACTTGTCCGTCGCTTTGTTGTTCCGGGTTTTATAACCCTTAGTCGGAAGTCCCCATGGAGAGACCGGATGGGGGTTACCCTGCCCAGACTTTCCTTCGCCGCCACCGTGCGGATGGTCAACTGGGTTCATCACGACACCGCGCACGTTAGGCCGCCGTCCCAACCACCGATTTCGGCCAGCCTTCCCGACATTAATATTTTCATGATCCGTATTCCCCACCTGTCCGACGGTTGCCAGACAGGTTGACAGGATTTTCCGCATTTCGCCCGATCTCAGTCGCACTTGCACATACTCGCCGTCACGACCCATTACCTGCGCAGCGCCACCGGCGCTACGAATCAGCTGCCCGCCTTTTCCAGGCTTCAACTCGATATTATGAATCGTAGTTCCCAGCGGCATACTGGACAGAGGCAACGCATTCCCAACACGAACCTCGGACCCGACACCGGACTGCACTGCATCCCCGACCTTTAAACCTACAGGGGCCAGGATATAGCGCTTCTCACCATCTTTATAATGCACCAAGGCAATTCTTGCCGACCGGTTGGGGTCGTATTCAAGAGCGGCAATCGTCCCAGGAATTCCGGACTTGTCTCGCTTAAAGTCAATTTTTCTATAGAGACGCTTATGCCCGCCCCCCCGGAACCGCACAGTCGTGCGCCCATCGTTGTTCCTGGCGCCGGTACTGCGACGGAATGACGTGAGAGACTTTTCGGGCCTCTTCTTTGACAGATCTTCGGTCGTCACCGCAGTCATCCCGCGGCGTCCAGGCGTCCTTGGCTTATATGCTCTTATTCCCATGCGACTATCGTCCTTCCAGCACTCCGAAATCAGTCCGGTGCGAAGCCCCGGCTATGCGCTCTCGTACAACTCCAACTTTTCGCCCGCCTTGAGCTTCACAAAAGCCTTTTTCCAATCCGATCGTTTACCGGAGAAACGCCCCAGGCGCTTGACCTTCCCGAGAACGTTCATGACATTCACTCGCTCGACCTTCACCTTTAACAACGTTTCGACCGCCTGCTTGATCTGGAGACGATTCGCATTCCGATGAACCAGAAAACCGACCGTGTTGTTGCTTTCACGCATCGCGGTGATCTTTTCGGTCAGCAACGGCTGCAAGAGAATGCTATGGATACCAGTCTTCATGACCAGACCTCTTTCACCCGCGGCAACTCGCGTTCAGGAATCAGAATCAGCTCAGCTCGAACAATGTCGTAGACGTTCAACCCTTCAGGCCCCACCACACAAACATTAGGAAGGTTGCCTGCCGCTTGAGCCAGCCCGGCATGCCCGGGACCAGCTACAATCAAGGCATAAACTCCAGCGCCCAAAGCATTCAACACTTGAGCCAGCACCTTCGTCTTTGGCTGGTCCAAGGATAGATTCGATACAATGATCACTTGTCCATCTGCCAACTTTGCCGACAGCGCGCTTTGCAACGCTGCCCGATACTTCTTTTTCGGCATGCTGTAGGAGTAATCGCGCGGCTTTGGCCCAAACACCGACCCGCCATGGCGCCATACAGGAGAACGGATCGACCCTGCCCTGGCCCGCCCCGTATGCTTTTGCTTCCATGGCTTCTTCCCGGACCCAGCCACTTCCCCACGCCGTAACGTCGATGCAGTCCCCTGACGCTCACAGGCGCGCTGCATCACCACTGCCTCATGAACTAACGCAGTATGGGGTTTGCAGCCGAACACTTCTTCAGGAAGATCGACAGACCCGACTTTTTGTTTCTTCAAATCAACGACGTCAACCGTGGGCATGCCCTATCCCTTCTTCGACTTTCTCACCATGATCAACCCGTTCGCCGCGCCAGGGATAGCTCCCCGCACAAACAACAAGTTCTCATCAGGCCTGGATTCAACAACTTTCAAACGTTGAGCCGTAATCCGCTTCGCCCCCATGTGTCCAGGCAAGGTTTTTCCTTTCCAGACCCGAGAAGGATAGGAACTCGCGCCCATCGAACCAGGGTGACGATGGAACATGGAACCGTGAGATTCAGGACCACCGGCATAATGATGCCGCTTCACCACCCCCTGGAACCCCTTACCCTTCGAAATACCGATGACATCCACCCAGTCGCCCTTTTTAAAGATATCGACTTTTATGGATTGGCCCACCGTCACATCACCAACCTTTTGGAACTCTCTAAGAACACGAGTGGCTGGCGCTTCCGTTTTCTTGAGATGCCCTAGCTCAGCCTTCGATAACTTACGTTCTTTGACTTCGCCAAAAGACAGTTGGACGGACTCATATCCATCGCGTTCCTTTGTCTTGATCGTGACCACTCGGCAAGGACCTGCCTCAATGACGGTCACGGGCGTGAACCTCGTCTCGTCAAATATCTGGGTCATCCCCAACTTTTTACCCAACAACCCGTTCGTCATAAGCCACGTTCCTTGTCAGCCAACGGCCCTTAAGAAATCAATCAGAGCTTGATCTCGACATCCACGCCTGCAGCTAAATTCAACTTCATAAGGGAATCCATGGTTTCTGGAGTTGCATCCATGATGTCCATCAATCGCTTATGCGTTCTGATTTCAAACTGCTCGCGAGCTTTCTTATCCGCATGCGTGGCGCTCTGCACCGTAAACTTCTCGATGCGCGTAGGAAGCGGAATCGGTCCGACAATTTTTGCCCCGCTGCGGCGAACAGTCTCAACGATTTCCGCGACAGACTGATCCAACACACGGTAGTCAAACCCGCGTAAGCGAATCCTAATTCTTTGTTCAACCTTAACCATTCATTCCTCTATCCATCCGGCCTATCATTACGCCAGAATTTCAGTGACGACGCCGGAGCCGACGGTCTTGCCGCCCTCGCGCACGGCGAACCGCAACCCCTGATCC
>CXWL01003432.1_pt1 | contig 41369 bp, 37 predicted proteins | sample 590931 | NCBI WGS metagenome assembly CXWL01 (sample SAMEA3498368, study PRJEB10139) | groundwater metagenome | biome: water well; material: biofilm material | place: Germany | collected 2015-04-27 | reverse complement strand
TGCTTGCTGGGTTCTAAACTCGACTGGATCAATTAATGGACTTACTTTTTACAAAAATCAGTAATATAGGGGAGTTTGAGGATTCATCCCAACTATTTAGCGATTACACCACTTTATCTAAGAGGCATAATCGCTTTTAGAAAACTATTCGTACCTGGCTCGTTTAGGGCTTTGCGACAGGGTGGTGATACCGGATAACTGAACCTGCTAAAATTAGCCTTATCGAAGTCCAAACTGAAGATATTTGTATGCAATCGTCAATTCTCTGCCTCATAACCGCAATCGGATCTGTCCGGCGGGGTACATATCTGGTATACGGGTATAAGTTTCGCAAACGCGTAGGCGTCACGTAGGCGGCAAGAACTGATCCAATAAGACTTCAAAAACGCCCTGCAAATGTAGGGCGTTTTTGTTTCCCACGTATCCATACAATTTTATACTGCAAGTTGTTGCACCTGATTTTCAAATCAGGTATAATAAGGGAGTGATAAACATCGCATTATCCCGCAAGTCAGTTGAAGTTATATTTCATGATGCCATCCAGCGTGATATAACCACTGCTCGTCGCGCCAATTTACTTCAAATCCTGTGGATTGAACGATACATCACTCGTGCTCAATTAATTACCAGAGTTGAATACAAGCTGGGAAGAAATTGTTTTGGAACATCTGCCTGGGAAGATACTTTTTACAGAGATATGCGTGTGGTCAAACAGGCATTTCAAGCTGCTGATTACCTGTTGGAATACAGCCGGAACAGAGAAAATCCTGGTTATTATTTACATGGACAGCCAGCCTTATTGCCCGAATTTAGACAAATAATAAAAGCCAGCGCCGCTGAAGTAGATCAACGCCAGATTGACATTTACCATCAATTGTCCTCTATTGGACGCTTTCGACAGGGCTGTGCCATTAGCGACACTGCCCGAAAAGTGGTGGCTTACCGCATTCAGCAAGAAGATCCTAAGCTTACTTCACAGGAAGCCAATCGAATGGCGTTACAAAGAGCATATATGCCATGAATGATCAGCCGTTGGATATTACTGATTTCCTAAAACTAATCCTTGAAACCCTTGAAGTTTCTGGGATCGAATACATGATTGGTGGTGCAATCGCAGAGTGGGCTTGGGGCGAACCACGGGCAACACAGGATTTAGATATTGTCATCAACCTCCCTGTCAAAGCTATTGGGAGATTTACCAAGGAGCTTGAGAAAAGAAACATGCTCGTTCCAGTCGACATCATTCTGGACGCGATGATGGAGGACCGCGTAGACATCCCACTGAACGCGATCCATATGTACAGTGGTCTCAAAGCGGACTTATATTTGATGCGAGCTGGTGACAAGCTTCGGCAGAGCGCGTTCGAACGACGGGTAAGGGTCGACTATGGTCCACCAATCGGAAAAGTATATGTACATTCTCCAGAGGACCTGATCCTCTACAAGCTCATGTATTTGGGATTGAGTGGGCAGCCCAAACACGCCCGTGATATTGCTGCAATTCTTCGAGCGAAAAAAAATCAACTTGACCTTAAGTATATTGAAGAATGGGTTAATCGACTGGGGTTTGGTTCTGTTTGGAATGAAATGCTAGACAGCATTTCATAAATCAAGATAATGGCAATTCTTACCATAAGTGTAAATAAGCGTAACCCAATCAGGGAGTAAGCAGGCCGAGACATCTGTCCGATTTCCTCGCCAAAAACCTTGACAATTCATCCGCCCACTCGTAAAATTAGAACATGAGTTCTAAAATTTCGACATCTGGTCGTATCACCATTCTGCTCGGCAAACAACAGGCAGAAACAGGCGCACGCATATCCCCGCGCAAACTGGCGGAAAAAGCGGGCGTTCCCAAAGACCTCGTCTATCGCCTTGATTCAGGCACAGCCCGCCACGTAGACCTCGACGCCCTCTCCCGTCTATGCGCGGCGCTCAACTGCCAGCCGCAGGACATCCTCGTTTGGGAGGCTGAACGTGTCCAATCCGTTTGACATCCTCCCGCCCAATCTGTTCAACCTCTTCGCCTCGGTCGGCTACGCCAGCCTCCAGCGGCATTACATGGCGATTCTCATCCGCATTTATAGCCTCGCCGAATTCAATCGTTTTGGACTAGCGCGGGAAACAGTCATCGCCGAGATTGTGGATTACATCAAGGAATCCGACGCTGAAAATGAAGTGAAAGCGGATATGGCGAATCAAACCGCGCCCGAGCCTGATCCCGTTTCGATGGCTGGTCAAAAGCCCGAACAGACGTACGCCGCCTATCTCGTCCGCCGCCTCGCCGAATCAGGTTGGATCGAACGCGAGCAACATGCAGATTACTCCGAAACCATCATCCTGCCTGATTATGCCTTCACCCTGCTGGAAGCCCTGCGCTCCATTCAGGAACAAAAGCCGCGCGAGTTCAAGGGGCAACTCTACGCCGCGCACCAACTCATCACTTCGGCAAAAACTCACAAAGATTTTTCACCCACTCTGGCTGTTTCGCAAACCTATGAAAACATCCGCCAAGTTGTACGCGGACTCAACGAACTGAATCAAAACATCCGCCGCTATGTGGAACGCGCCACCAAACAAATGGATGTCGCCAATTTGCTTCGCCTGCAATTTGACGACTACACCCAAACGCTCGGACCCGCTTATCACGCGCTGAAAACCTCTGACCATGTTTCACGTTATCGCCGCGACATCATTAACCAAATTCAGGAATGGCTGGTAGATGATGACTGGCTCGCGCACACCGCCGAGGAACTCGCCGCGCAAAGCCGTCTTTCGCCTGCGCAAGCCGAACATGAAATCAACCAATCCCTGTTGTTCATCGTCCACCAACTCGACGGACTTGACCCACTCATCGCCGATATTGACCAACGCCACGCGCAATATCTCCGCACCTCGTTCCGCCAAATCCGCTACAAACTAGGCAACGCCGATGGAAGTTTCAAAGACAAGCTAGTTTCCCTCGCCCAACATCTCTCCGCCCTCCGCGCCGAAGGCTTCGATGATATTCCCGAAAACGCACCACGCAACACGCAACAACCCATCCGCATCCCCGACCAGAAAAGTTTCTACACCATGCCCCAACGCCGCACCCCCTTCACCCCCGACTCCATCATCATCCCTACCCTGCATCCCGACGACTTCGCCGCGCTCCACGCACTGACCATGCAAGATGTGACCCAAGCCTTCTCGCCCGAAAAAGTCAACCGCAAAGTCCTTGGCTTCTTCAACGGACACAAACGCATGCCCATTGCCGAAATCCCCGTGCGCGAAGACCTGCACTGGCTCACCACCATCATCGCCTACGCACACCATCCCGAAGTGAGTTATGGGATTGAGGTCGTGGAAGGCGAAGCGGTGAGAGTTGGGCAGTATAAGGTAATGCCTTTTGAGTTAGTACGCTTGTGAATTTGTAGCGTGGTGCGTGTTCCGTTTTTTTTCATCATCCCAACGAAACACGCTACACGCAACACGTTTCCTCCATCAACCCAATTCTGGAAATCACCATGACCATCCAAGAAACCCTTCTCCAAGATATCCCCGAAAAATCCCGCCGCGACTTCCCGCGCATCATCAACCGCCTGCTCGGACAAACCTTCCTCTACCAGGATGTCGAAGGCGACAAAGACGATTATTACTTTGTCCACCGCCATCGCGCCGTGTTCGAATCGGTTCTTGCATTGACAGGCTTCAACCTCCTGCACGATGACTATCACCGCATTTTTCAAGTCATCTCTGAATATAGTTACAGCCGTGCCCGCTACAAATTGGATGAAAGTCTGATGATTGTCGTCCTCCGAAAATTGTACGAAGACAAAACCGAACACATCAGCCTCGCCAACGACCCCGTTGTGACCATCGGCGAAGTCCGCGAAGAATACCGCACCATCACAGGCAAGGAACGCGACCTCGGCATGGGGCAATACGAAACCCTCCTGCGCCGCCTGCGCTCCATCGGCTTGATTGAAACCATAGACGGGCGCACGATAGATGTCCGCGACGCTGAAGCCCGATTGCGTCTGCGCGGCTCTGTGCGATTGATTCTCCCCATCCAATCTGCCACTGAACTGGAAGCGTGGTTGAGGAAATATCGGGCGGGCGAAAGCACATCTGATACAGAAGAAGAGTCGTAAAAATGTAGCGTCTTGCGTGTTCCGTTTTTTGACTTGCGTGACCGTGAGGTAATTTGTAAAATACGCTGCCAATGCCAACCACCATACCCATCAAACGCCCAACGGAACACGCAACACGTAGCATAACCTAATCTCACCTCGAAGGAAAATTCTCATGAACTACACCGAATGGCTCCCCACCGTTTTTCCTGAAATTACCAATGACCCGCTTTGGCACATGGAAGTCTATCGTCTCGGTTTGTTCATCGGCGACATCGCATGGTTTGATGTTTGCAAGTTGGCACAGGATCGCCGTATGTTGGAAATTTCCGATCAACTCTATCGCTCCGTTGGAAGCATCAGCGCTAACATCGCAGAAGGGTATAGCAAGGCGTCTAAAAAAGACCAGGCGCGTTTCTATGAATACTCACTCGGTTCAGCCCGCGAAGCCCGTGACTGGTACTTCAAAGCCCGTCACGTTCTTGGAAACGAAGTCACTCTTCATCGTATCCGCCTGCTCGTCCAAATTATTCGTCCCCTTCTCAAAATGGTTCCCGAATTTCGCGGCAAAAAAATCTCCGAAGAGCAAGCGGAATATCGACCGCACACTTTGGAATCTTTACTCGAAAATATCCCTTTTGCTGAATGACTGATGTAGCGTGTTTCGTGTTCCGTTTTATACTTACACACGAAACACGGAACACGCACCACGCAACACGTTCTACCCTCACCCAACGGAACACGCACCACGAAACACGGACAACCCATGAAACTCCTAACCCACATTCGCTTAGTAAACTGGCATCTCTTCGAAAACACCACCGTCAACTGTCAGGGAACCACCTACTTCATCGGCATTAACGGCGCGGGCAAATCCACTGTGCTGGACGCAGTTCAGTTTGCTCTCGTCGGCGGTCAGCGTGACGTGAGATTCAACCAAGCCGCACTCAGCGGCGGCAAACGGACTCTCGCAAGTTACGTGCGCGGCGAACTTGGCACCGAGGCTCAACGTTATTTACGCGGCGATGCGACAGGCGTGGTTGCCCTTGAATTCAAAAATCCTGATGGAACTTTCTTTGCGCACGGCGCAGTGATTGACGCCTACGAAGATGGACGCAATCCTGATGTGGCTTATTTCATCGTCAATAATTCCACGCTCAATGACAACTGGTTCTTCAAAGCCCCCGGTCAACTCTTTGACACGCGCGCCTTCAAACGACATCTTGAAAATTTTGCGTTGCCGCCCACAGCCAGCGCCCGCGTCTTCACCCGCCTCGAGGATTATCGTGTTCACCTGCTCAACCGCCTCGGACAACTCAAAGACACCTTCCCCGCCAAAATTGTCAAAGGACTTGCATTCAGCCCGCTGACTGATATCCGCTCTTTCGTCCACAATTATTTGCTCGACGAAAACCTGCTGGATGTCAAAACTCTGCAGGCCCAACTCGAAACCCTGCGTCATTTTGAATCCCTCGCCGCCGATGTCCGCGAACGCATTGATTCCCTCACTCGCATCGAAGACCTCGACAAGGAACGCCTCGCCAATCGCCGCCGCCGAATCACCAACACCTATGTTGCCCGCCGCGCCCAGGCGGATGTTTTTCTGGATGATTTGAAATCGCGCCGCCTCGAACTGGATTCAGCAAAACTGGAATTTCACCGCGACGAGATTCAGCGCGACGACCTCACTCGAAACCTGAGATTTGCCCAATCGGCATTGACCGACGCTGAAATCGCCCTCCATACCGACCAAACCGCCCAGCGCGAAAAAGAACTGCGCGAAAAAATCACCGCACTCACCGCCGAACTGTCTCTCCTCACCCTGCGTCAAACCGACTTTGACCGCTCCCTCACCGCCGAACTGACTGACGCCAAAAAACTAAAAAAACTGCTCACTGCCGATAAACTTCAAATTCCCCCTGCCCTCTCCACGTTCCTAACGGAGCACGAAACACGCAACACGCAACAAGCACTACACAACACCCAACAATCCCTCACCGCTCTCGGCGAACACTATTCCCGCGAACAAGCCCTCCTCAATGAACAAGCCTTACAATTAAAAGCCGAAGCCGAAAAACTTGATGATGAAATCCGCAAACTCCGCACAGGCGACCGAGAAACATCTGTCAAAGTCGAAGTCCCTCATTCTGCCCGCCTGCGTGAAATTTTACGCGCCGAACTTGGGCTGGGCGCAAACGAAGTCACCTACCTGTGCGACGCTCTCCAGATCCCCGACCCCGAATGGCAAAACGCCGTCGAAGGCATTCTTGGTTTCAATCGCTTTGTATTGCTTGTCTCGCCCGCGCATTACGACGCCGCCATGCAAATCTACCGCAAATACAAAGACACCATTCACGGCGCGACCCTGCTCGACACCGAAAGCATTTTGCAACACCAAACGGAACACGCCCCACGCAACACAGATTCCCTCGCCTCCGAAATTCAAACTGACCATCCTGCCGCTCGCGCCTTCATCAACATTATTTTAGGCAACTACGTGAAGTGTTCCACCATCGAACAACTCCGCAATCATCGCACCGCAATCACCCGCGAATGTTTCATCCGCCGCAATTTTACCGACAGCCATCTCAACCCTCAGGTGTATCGCCGCTGGTTTATCGGAGAGCGTGCCGCGCCGCGTCAAATTGAACAGCGAGAGACTCGCATTAAAGAAATTGCCAGCGAACTGACTCAACTCAACAAACGCGAAACTGCACTGCGCGAACGCCTTGCTCTCACCCGCGACAAAATCCGCCCGCTCATCGAACTCGAACATGCCCTCGCAGCCATCGCCATCCTCCCCGAACGCAACACGCAACACGCTTCACTCACCAAAGAATTGCAACAACTTGATTTGCTCACCGTTGAAACGCTCAAAGCCGATGTGGAAAAATATCAACGCGAGCGTGACCAACTGCAAAGTGAAGCTTCAACTCTTGAGCGCAGGCTGGGAAGTCTCGAAGAGAAGATAAAGCAAATCGAAACCGAATCAATTCCAGGCTTGGAAAGAAGCGCGGACGAATCCATCCAAAGCGCGGACTCATTCCTCATCCAAGAAAATGCTGATGACGAAACCAAATCCGAAGTCCAAAAAGAATACGAACGCCGCCGCGAACGTCAGCCGCTCGAAGTGATTCTGCAAAACGCCAGCCGCTACGAAAATGATTATCAAACCGCCGAGCAGCGCTCACGCGACCGCCTGCGTGAAGCCAAGCAAGCCTACTCGCTGAAATATGACTTTGGCTATGACGAAACGGAACACGCAACACGCTACATCAACGAGCGCACAAAACTTATCACTTCAGAGTTGCCCAACTACGAAAACCAAATCGCTCACCAGCGCGGACTCGCCGAACAGGAACTCGTCGAAAACTTCATCCATCGTTTGCGCGAACAAATCGAAGATGCCCGTCAGCAACTGGCGTTTTTGAATAATACGCTTTCCACTTTGCGCTTTGGCGGCGAACGCTTTGAATTCATCAACCAGCCCGCGCCTGCTTTACGTCAGGTTTTTGACATGGTGATGGACAGCCAGCAGGTGATGGGCGATTCGCTCTTCGACTCGGAATTTCGGCAGAAGCACCAACAAGGCTGGGACTTGCTCTTCGAGCGACTCACCAGTGCCCATGATGATGAAAATGCCGAACTGCGCGAATTGCAGGACTATCGCAACTACCTGCAATACGACATTCGCATTCATTATCCCAATGGCGACCGCGCCTTGCTGAGTCAAATCAACGCCAAGAAATCTGGCGGCGAAACTACAACGCCATTCTATGTGGCAATGGCGGCTTCGTTCGCGCAAGCCTATCGCCTCAATCAAGCCCGTCCATCCGACACCATCCGCCTTGCCCTTTTCGATGAAGCCTTTGGAAAAATGGACACTGCCCGCACTGCGTCTGCTCTCCATTTCATGCGCGAAGCGGGACTGCAAGTTCTGCTCGCCACCCCGCCCGACAAATCTGGCTCGCTCCTGCCGTATGTGGATAGCGTTTGCACTGTTGTCCGCAAAAATAATCATTCCTTCGTGATTGATATTGACAAGAGTGAGATGATTGAGAAGTTGGAGAGTCAATAGTGTTGCGTGGATGCTGTTGCGTGTTTCGTGTTCCGTTGGGTGGCTGAGAGATGGAGATTTATTTTAGCCCCTCACCTGATGTGGCTGTCGTACTCAATGCCCTGCTCGACATTCTCGAACGCCGCTCCTCACAAAACGGAACACGCAACACAGAACATAACCCCGATACGCACACCAACCTGCGTTCTGTGCAGGAAAGACCGCCACTCGACTATCGCCCACGCTCCATAAAAGTAATTGTCGCCGAACTTACTCTCCCAAATTATTTTTCTCAAACAGACCCAACGCCTCGAATTCTTGCAAATGAACAACTTCAAATTCTCGAACGTGCAAATCTCATCCACCTCAAATGGATTCCGGGTGAAACAGGGCATTTGCTACAATCCATAACCCTCCCACAAACGGAACACGTAACACGCAACAACGCCCTCTTTCATCTCCTGTCGCGCACCCCCATCTCCGACAACCGCACTCGCCTCGAAAGCCACTTGCTCGCCGATAAATTCCGCTTTCAAGATGACTGGCGCGCCCGTGCGATTAATCACATCTTGAATCAACTCAAAGCCGAAAAATCCCCCGCCCCGTTTAGCCTGACCGATTCAAACCTAACCCTCGACCTGCTTGCCGTTCTACAAGCCTTGCCCACGCTGACAACAGAAACCCCATATCGTGTTTTTAGCGTGCGCGTCTTTAACGACAGCAAGCGATTTGAAGCCATAAAAAATCAACTCGTCACACTTGCCCGCCTCGGCAACCCAGAGTGGAAACGAATCCCCGTCGAAGAAGTCTTGCGCGAACTCAATCTCGTCGCCAACCCAAACTACATTCACTTTGCAGGCAACTGGCAGTTCACAACCGACAAAGGAGAAATTCTCAACTTAAGCGGCTTCACCCCATCGGTCGGATTCCCCGCCGCGCAAACAGCCACCCTCCAAACAGTCCATGCTGAATCTGTCCTCTGCATCGAAAACCTCACCACCTTCCATCAATATATCCAAACGGAACACGCAACACGAAACACGCAACACGAATCAAATGCAGCGTGTAGCGTGTTCCGTTCATCAGCTTTCATCTGTACTTTCGGCAACCCCTCCCCCGCCGTGCGCCGCGTCCTGCGCCTTCTTCCTGAAACAACACCTATTTATCTCTGGTCGGATTTGGATTACGGCGGCTTCAATATTTTGAGTCAACTGCGCCGATTTGTTAACGAACAAATTCAACCTTATTTAATGAACATTGATACCCTCGAAAGCAACATCCCCCGCGCGCGTCCGCTTACAACCCCTGACCGAACCAACCTCAAACGGCTACTTCTGCGACCCGAATTGCACGATGTTCGCCATGTCATTGAATATCTACTTAAACGTGGATTAAAACTGGAGCAGGAAGGTGTAGAGAATTTCTGAAAAATTTTCGTTAGGAACAAAAAGAGAATTGCAAGTCAGCGTAAGCGTAATGCCTAATTCGGCGTAGCTAATAATCACTCAATGTCCAACGACCTCTTTGACCACGCCATGCACGAACGCCTGAAAAGCGAAGCGCCGCTTGCCGCGCGGATGTGCCTGCGAACACTGGATGAATACATCGGACAGGAACATATTGTAGGTGAAGGCAAACTTCTGCGCCGCGCCATCGAAGCCGACAAACTTTTTTAGTTCATTATTTTGTAGGGACCTCCAGGCACAGGCAAGACCACGCTGGCGTAAATCATTGCCAACACCACCAAGAGTCACTTCACCACCATTTCGGCGATCCTTGCAGGCTAAGCGGATTTGCGAATCGTCATTGACGAGTCGCTTGAGCGCAGGAGGTTGCACAACATCCGCACGATTCTTTTTGTATAGCATGTTCTTGAAACACTTACGCAAATTGAGGTAGGATATCTTCGTTTTAATACTGCACAAATCCGCAATCTCATTGCTTATTTGTGCAATACGTACTATAATGGCGTATATAAGCCCCTATTTTCAGCATACGGAGCCATTTAATGATCGAAAGAACTCTTACCCTCAAAATCATCGCTTTGGCGCAAAAATTTCAAGTCATCACGCTCACTGGTCCCCGTCAGTCTGGTAAGACCACTCTCGTCCGTGCCGCCTTCCCCTCACTGCCCTACGTCTCATTGGAAGAACCAGATATCCGCCAAATCGCTCTCAATGATCCGCGCGGATTCCTTTCCAATTACCCCGCAGGCGCCATATTGGATGAAGTTCAAAACACGCCCGACCTGTTTTCCTACATCCAAAAAATTGTAGATGAGAACCGTCAGGTTCAATTCATCCTGACTGGCTCGTCGAACTTTCTTCTGATGGAGAAAATTAGCCAGACGCTGGCAGGACGCACCGCGATTTTGCACCTTCTTCCATTATCCTTTGAAGAACTGGAACCTGGCATAGCGCAATATGAAAGCGTGATATTCAAAGGTCAATATCCCCGCATTTATGACCGCGCCATCGCTCCCACCGATTTTTATCCGGCCTACATTCAGACCTACATCGAAAAGGATGTGCGCCTGATGAAAAATATCGCGGATATCAACGCCTTCATCCAGTTCACCCAACTATGCGCCGGGCGCGTGGGTCAACTGCTTAATTATACAGGTCTGGCAAATGATGCCGGAATCAGCCCGAACACGGCGAAAGCCTGGCTCTCTATTTTGGAGAGTTCCTACATCCTATATCGGTTACAACCCTTTCATCGGAATTTCAACAAGCGGCTGGTTAAATCATCCAAACTTTACTTTTACGATACGGGCATCGCTTGCTCGTTGCTTGGCATCCGCGATGAAAATCAGGCCAACTTACATTACATGAAAGGCGCGCTCTTTGAGAATTTGATCATCAACGAGTTTATCAAGCATAATTTCAATCGCGGCGAATATCGTCTGCCGTATTTTTGGCAGGATAGTCGCGGCAAAGAGATTGACTGCCTGCTGGTGGTCGGCGAAAAAATCGTGCCAATTGAGATTAAATCTGGTAAAACAATTTCCAATAGTTACTTTGATAATCTCGAATATTGGCATCAACTTGCCGCAGCGCCTAAAAAACAAGGTTATGTGGTTTATGGTGGCGATCAGTCCCTGCAAACCAGCGCGGGATCATTCGTCAGTTGGCGTGAACTACAGAGTATCGCATAATTTACTAAACTAAAATCACATTTCTTACTCGCAATTCTTGCCAAAAAGTTTAGTAATTTATGAGACAAGCGATAAACCGCATCCTGAGTTAAGATTTCATTGCGGGATGTGTTTCAGACTGTGCAGGTGTAAATCCAAAAAATTCGAAACACACCAACAGGAAGGGATGCGCGCAATGGACCAGTCATCTCTTTGGAGAAATCTCCTTTGAGCAGCAGGTCGGCGAGGGCGAGCCGTTTTTCTCCGTGTCTCAGTGATTCAAAAAGTGTACAGCCGATCCCTGACCAGTACACGTTTCAGGCGTTTTCCTGTAATTCCACGATCAACTTGCCGCGCAACATTCCCATCTGGCATTGAAAGCCGAACTCGCCAACTTTATCAGGCGTGAATTCCAATGTCACCTGTTCGCCTTCGGGCAGGTTCGCATTTTGATTGAAATCCGGGAAGAGCACTTTTTCGGAACACGCCGAACTTTCATGGCGCGTGAAGGTCAACCGCACGGGGCGCCCCTTTTGCACGACGATCACATCCGGGGTGTAGCCGCCTTTCACAGTGATCGCCACTTCCTGTGCGCCCGATCCGCTCACGGTTGCGAGAGTGCGTTCTTTGGGCGCGAACCAAAAATACCAGGCGATCAATATCGTTAAAACGATTCCCGAAAGAATCACAAAGATTTGTAGATTAGACATGCCATGCTCCTTTGCGTGCTTGATAAAACGCGACAGGACCAAAAAACGTGATGACGTGCCCCGCCTCTTTGACTCCGCTGAAACCTGCTTCTGTTAACATGGGCAGGATTCGCCCCTCGAAATTGTCCGCGGTGCGCTCGAAGTTTTTCATCACAACCGCCTGGACGCGCGTGAGAATGTTGAAGGGTGGACCAAAGTCTACGATGTGGAACCAACTGTCGGGGCGAAGGACGCGGCGGACTTCTTTGAATGTCCGCACTTTGTCCGCACTCGTCAAATGATGCGTGACGAAACTGCTCACGACCACGTCAAACGATTGATCGGGATAGGGCATGTCGAAGGCGAGCGCGTGATTCCATTGAATATCCGTGCCGCGTGATTTATCCCGCGCGATCTTGAGGACGGCTTCATCGCCATCTAATCCTGTTAAATGTGATTCGGGAACGGAGCGTTTGATCATCATTGTCAACAAACCCGTGCCACAACCGAGATCGAGCACGCTCTGATCAGGCTGGATGTTTGCTCTTTGCAACAAGCGATGTCTTAAGGAATTAGCGAATGTTTTGGCGAATGAATCGTAGTAAGGCGTCAGCCAGCGCAATCCGAATGCGGGAACATAGTGAGAATCTTTTTGCGTCATTTCATCACCTCACACTGAATTTAGGTTTGAATCCGCGCAGACGATTGGCATTGCCAACAACGGTGACAGATGAGAACGCCATCGCTGCACCCGCAATCAATGGGCTGAGCAACGAACCGGAGAAGGGGAAGAGCGCGCCCATTGCGACGGGTATCCCCAAAATATTGTAGAAAAATGCGCCGACCAAATTTTGATAGATGTTTGTCATCGTGGCGCGGCTGACTTCGATCGCGGTGACTACGCCTTTGAGACTGCCTTTGATGAGCGTGATATCCGAGGCTTCGATGGCAACGTCTGTGCCTGTGCCGATGGCAAGACCGACATCCGCCTGGGCGAGCGCGGGCGCGTCATTAATGCCGTCGCCGACCATGGCAACGGTATTAGCGACTAGAGAATTAGAGAATGAAGACTGGAGTTTCTTGATCTCGTTGGCTTTGTCTTCGGGGAGCACTTCAGCGAGAACTTTGCTAATACCGACTTTTTTGGCAATCGCTTCGGCGGTGCGGCGGTTGTCGCCAGTAATCATCACCACTTCGATGCCCATCTTTTGCAAAACTGCAATTGCTTCGGCGGAATCTTCCTTGACTGTATCCGCAACCGCAATAATGCCAGCGGCTTTGCCGTCGAGGGTGATGAACATGGGAGTCTTGCCATCGTCCGCAAGTGATTTTGATTTTTCTTCGAGTGAACCAAGGGCGATGTTCTCGCGGTTCATCAACTTGAGATTGCCGATCAAGATATTTTGTCCTTCAACCTTCGCCGAAACACCGTGACCCGGAATGGCTTCAAAATCCTTCACTTCCGCCAGTTCCAATTTACGAGCCTGCGCGCCCTCAACAATCGCCTGCGCCAACGGATGTTCACTCACTTTTTCAACAGATGCAGAAAAACGCAGGATTTCTTCCATCGTCCATTGTCCACCGTCCACGGTCACAACGTCAGTCAACTCAGGTTTCCCCTTCGTAATCGTCCCCGTCTTATCCAGCGCTACGATTTGAATTGCGCGCGCAGTTTGCAGGGCTTCGCCCGAACGAATCAAAATCCCATGCTCCGCGCCTTTGCCGATGCCGACCATCAGACTCATCGGCGTGGCAAGTCCTAACGCGCATGGACAGGCGATGATAAGTACCGTTACGCTCGTGACCAGTGCATAAACGAGTTGCGGCTGTGGACCGATCACGAACCAGATCACGAAGGTCCACACGGCGAGGATCATTACGATAGGAACGAAATAACCAGAGACCGTATCGGCAAGCCGCGCGATTGGCGCTTTGGAATTCTGCGCGTCCTGCACCATTTTGACGATTTGCGCCAGCGCAGTGTCTTTGCCAACTTTGGTGGCGCGGAACTTGAACGCGCCAGTCTTGTTGATCGTCGCGCCGATGACTTCATCCCCCATCTTCTTGGAAGCGGGCAGCGACTCACCCGTCAGCATGGACTCATCCACGGCGGAACTGCCTTCGACGATGACGCCATCCACGGGAATTTTTTCGCCAGGGCGGACTTGGATTACATCACCAACCAACACTTCTTCAACGGGGATATCCATCTCATTGCCGTCGCGAATGACACGCGCAGTTTTGGCTTGCAAGCCCAATAATTTTTTAATGGCTGAACTGGATTGTCCCTTGGCGCGTAGTTCAAGCGCTTGTCCCAAAACGACCAATGCGATCACCACTGCAACGACATCATAAAAAGGTTCGGATGTCCCTTCTGGGAAAACGGATGGAAATGCAATCGCGAAGGTCGAATATAACCATGCCGCGCCTGTGCCCAAAGCGATCAACGTGTTCATGTTTGCCGAACGATGTTTGAATGACGCCCACGCGCCTGTGAAGAAGTCACTGCCAGACCAGAACATAACAGGCAGAGTCAATAACGCGGCGCCCCCCCACAAGTATCGCAACGAGTCCATGCTCCAATCGCGCAAGAATGGCACGACCTGATAATACGCCGTTATCATCACAAACACTGAGATCGCGGCCGCGAACCAAAACTTGTTCATCAACTTGCGATATTCTTTGGCATGGGCTTCTTCCTGTTTATGCACGGGCGCGTCGCTTGTTGCAGGTCGCGGGTTGTAGCCCCAGGTTTCAATGGCTTTGTTCAATTCTGACAGCGTTGTATTTTGCGGAAGATAATCCACTGACGCTTCCTGCGTGGCGATGTTGACGGTCGCATTCAAAACGCCTTGTGTGGCTTTCAATTCATCTTCGATAAATTTCACACACGAGGCGCAGCGTAGATTCTCGATTCCGATTTTGACTTTCGCGCCGCCGATTTGAAAGCCAATGGATTTGACCGCACTTACGAGTTTGGACACATCCACTTTCTCCGCGTCATACTGGACCTCGAGCCTGCTCGTTGTTCCATTGACATTTACCTCACCGACGCCATCGAGCGCGCGCAAAACAGACTCAAGGTGAGTTGAATGCTCCTTGATTGGCAAGCCGCTCACGGGTAGTTCGATGCGGGTCAATATCCGCTCAGGGTTGAATCCCGTTGTCGCAGATGTCATCACATAACGATGCGGGTCTTTGTCGAATTGATCCGCACAGGCTTGAGAGCAAAAATAAAACGTCCTGCCCAGGTGATCGCGTTTTGCGAAAGCGCTTTGGGGTTCGATGCCCATTCCACAAACTGGATCATGTACTTTCATAATTTACCTGCCTTTGCGCTGGTGTGCGGCGCAAGTGTCGTGCTTTTTGTGTTTAATTTTTATTCAACGACATTGATCACCAACATCAAGCCGCCTGGCTCGACGTTGTCGTTGGTGGTGTGATGCAGGATGTGACAATGCAGCATCCATTGTCCAGTTTCCGTGGCGACAAATTCTATATCATATCGTTCGCCTGGCGCGACGCTGACTGTATCCTTGGTCAATTGCGCCGCTTCAGGAACTGGATGTCCATCGGTGGCGACAATTTTGAAAGGCATCCCATGCAGGTGCATTGGATGGATGAATTGGCCGATTGCAATCAGTCGCAGACGAACCAGATCGCCTTTCTTAACCGTGATCGTCTGCGTGGCAGGGAATGATTTGCCGTTGATCGTAAAGTAATTGGGCTCCATTCCGCTCATCGGCATGGCGGCGAAGGTTTCCCCATCCACCATCCGCGATTCGGAAATCATCAGCGTTTTATCCACCACAGGCGGGCTGGTTTCAGGCTCCTTCGGGTCAATGATGAATGGAGCGTACAAGCCTGCGCTTACCTGCACATCGCCTTCAAAATGTGAGTGATACATAAACGTGCCGGCAGGTTTGGCGATGAATTCATAGGTGAAGGTCTCGCCAGGCAGGATCGGAGCTTGTGTGACCCCTGGCACGCCATCCATTGCGTTGGGAACTTCGACTCCATGCCAGTGAATGGTGGTCGGGTCAGGAAGTTCGTTCTTGACCACGATCCGAACCCAATCCCCTTCTGTGACACGGATCATTGGCCCGGGCACGGTTCCGTTATACGTGAAGGCGGTGATGGTCACGTCATCCAAAATCGGCCATTGCACTGCTTTGGTTGTCAGCTCGAAGACTTTGATTCCATTTTCTTCGCGATAGGCAAGCGGCTGTCCGCCTGTTGTTTCAGTGGCAGGTTGAATGTTTGGGGCTGTGATCGGCTCCATCATGTGCGCGGCTTCGGGATTTTCCGCCACCATACTGCCTGGGGTTGGGGTTCCGTCCGTCATGTTGGAGTTATCGTTATTCATTGGCATCGTGTTATCAGGCGTTGCAGCAGGCGCGCAAGCAGACAAAATCAAAGCCAAATTAACCGCTGAAAATATCAATACTTTGTTCATTTATTTTTTCCTCTCAAGAGATGATGTAGCCGTCAAATATAAAGATTTCCCCTCATCAAAACCAGGGCAATCTGCCGCAGAAAGATATAGGCAACAGTGCCTGTCAACTTTGTGAAACTGCAGCAGGCGCTTGGACTCTAAGCGACTGTTGAATAACTATCATCAAATTCGGGTCGGCGTGCTGTCGGGGGGAATCCGCAATGGAAAACCAGGTCTGTTCATCATGACCATGCAGGATGAGCGTGAGAGGTTCGCTTGCTTTTCCATAAACCAGCAAGACCACCATCTGGCAATCACAATCATCTGTCCCATGATTTGGGCAGGGACAATCGTGCATCGCCAGCCGTGCTCTATGCAGGTCAAAAGTTTGTATTGGGTGTAAATCTGCCTGCAATAACTGTTTCTTTGCCCATTGCAACGCTTCATCGCAGGGCTGATTGATGGATAAGAAAGGGGATATATTCATACGCGCCTCGGAAAGTCCCGTTTATGGGAAAGTCCCGTTTATAGGAAAGTCCCATTTATGGGATAGCCCCATTATATGGAATCTTCCGAGGCGTAAGAAGAGCCGCGTGGCGTATTCCAAAATAGGCCGAATCGCCTATCCCTCAGAATCGAATCAATTGAGCGGGCATTTTGTCAAATTCAAATTCCTATGTCTCATCCGCTTTGACAACATCAGCCAAAATCAAGAAGGGGCAGGACTCCAAATCCATTATTGATGTGTCAGATCAACCTTGACGTATAATCGGGCAAATGTCACGGCTGGGAATTTCAAAGACAAGCTTTTGATTGCAGGGCTGTTTCCATCATTACGAAAATAGGAGATTACCTCTTATGAAACTCGTTCTGATTTCTCCAAAAGGTCCGCTCTATCGTCATCGCGGGGGAATTTTCAAAAAGAATCTACGTTACGCACCGCTGACTCTTACAACGCTCGCCGCCTATGACTCATCGTACCGTGGCAATCATGTCGCACAAAGGAGATATGGCAAACAGGATGACAAACGCCATCCTGTTTGAAAAACTCTGGAGACCATCAGCTAGCTGATGGAAGTTTTAAGCAGCAACCTGCCTGACTCCAGAATGGAAACTTATGCAGGCTTGTAGGCCGTGATCTTCGCGCTGTACACTGCTTTATAGACAGCTTCCCGTGGATATTCTTTCACATCCAGTTTCATTTCATCCAACGCGCTATCCACAGTTTCCTTGTCGAAGAAAACGGGTTTGATGGAAATATCCGTGAAGCCGACGGACTCCATCATGCCGATGTAATCCTTCGCTTCGACTGCGCCTGCCACGCAACCCGCCCACGCGCTCAGGCTTTTTCGGACGGTCTCAGGTAGTTCACCGTCTGTGACAATATCAGACACAGCGAGTTTGCCGCCAGGCGCAAGCGCCCGGAAGGCTTCGTTGAATACCTTTTCCTTGTCGGGCGAGAGGTTGATGACGCAATTTGAGATGATCACATCCACGGTGTTGCTGTCAACGGGGAGGTCTTCGAGATACCCCTCGCGGAATTCAACGTTTGTCGCATTGACTCGCTTTGCGTTGGCTTGCGCGCGTTCGATCATTTCGGGGGTCATGTCCACGCCGATCACGCGTCCTTCTGGACCGACTTTCTGGGCAGCCAACAAACAATCGAGTCCTGCGCCTGAGCCAAGATCAAGTACGGTTTGCCCTGGCTTTAGTGAGGCGAGTGTGATCGGGTCGCCGCAGCCGTAGCTGGTGCTGGCTATATCGCCTGGGACGGCGGTGAGCAGGTCTACAGGGTAGAGACTGCTTTCGAGACTGCAGCAACTGTCGCCGCAGTATGAAGGGCTGTTCTTAATCCGCTCGGCATAATGCTCGCGAACCGTCTCATGGATGGGGGATGCCCCGAGAGGCGGGGTGGGGGATTGGGTCATTTTTGGTCTCCTTCGTTTTATATAGATGATTGTCTATGTATCTTGCTAAAAAAATGGGACACTATCTCGGCCGAAGATGCGTCCCGATTAAGCCTTGAGGGTTTGGATTAATTTTTCAGTGGTGATGCTTTCAGGCGCAAACTTGATCATCAACTGCCCGCAGCAAATGGCGACATTTTCCTGATTTAGCGAATAAAAAGTTTGCTTGCCTTCCTCGCGGACGGTGACCAGATCGGCCTCGCGCAGAATGGCGAGGTGATGCGAAACAGTGGGCTGGGAGACATCCAGCTTTTCGACGATCTCGTTGACCGAGAGTGAAGTGCAGCAACAGATCTTCATGATCTTCTGGCGGGTTTCGTCAGAGATGGCTTTGGCAAAAAGGACCGGGTTGAATTTCATATTGATGACTTTCTATTCGATATTATATAGATAAATGTCTATTTGTCAAGAGTTTTAGCGGGGCGTGCATACAGCGGGGCTGAAATGTATTATTTTTGTGAAACGTATTTCTGCTCTTTTACAGAATACGAACCGATAGCCATCCCCAACCCAAGCAAGGCAAGCAGCAATCCCTGCCATAGAATTGGGGCGAGCAGAGCCTTCAACATGGCAGAGGCAAGGTCACTGGCAGAATCAAGCATAATGACAGGCAGGTAGGCGGGCATGCGATTGGCAAGCATACGCTGAAAAATTGCGCCAAACAAGGGCGCGCCGAGTATGCCCATCACGAACGCAATCAGGCCAGTGATAAAAAATGGAATTCCCCACCAACTCAACCAGCCCTTAAGCGACCTGACCACGAAGATGGTTAATCCCAACAGAAAGGCAAGCGGCAGAATTGGGCTAAGCCGCATGAAGAGTCTTGCCGTGTTTAATCTTTGGCGCGGATCATTTTGCGGCGGCGCACTGATGATGGTGATTTCATCTGGAATTGCCGCCGCCGCAACCTGCAATTGACTTTGTATGATCGGCGTCAGCGCCGGGTGCAGGTCGGCAGGCGGGTTGCAAAATTCGATCTCTCCACCTGAAAGCATTCCCAGGGTCATTTGGGCGATCTGGTTCAGGGAGCACTCAGGCTGTGTGCTCAATATGGTGAAAATAGCCTGCACGCCTGCGTCGCCTGCCATGCCTGTCTTCAAAGGAGCAAGGCTGAGCTGTGCGGAATCCGTTTCAAAATTGAGGTAGGCAAAGGTTGAATTCAACGCTTTGTCGCCCATCGTCTGCAAAATATCCGCTGGCAGCAGGGCACGGAAGAACGCTTCCCATGCCTGCCTGCTCATGCCTCGCATCACAAGCGGAAACTGGCTCTGATCTGCATTTTCAGATGTGATTGCCCCCGCCATCAGGACGGGGATTTTGTTGTAAAAATCATCCTGGGCAAAGGCTTTCTGGTAGGTCTCTGCGGTAAAAGCCTTTCGGTCCAGATTAAACAGGAAGAGCGCGATCACGGCGGTGAGCACAAACAGGATCGCGCAAATTGCGGCGAGGATTTTTTTGAAAGTTTCCATATCGTTATGCCTGTGTCAATATCTCGATCAAGTCCTGGGTCACGGCTTCGGCATCGCCCACGCCGAGCAGGTTCAATAACTCACTCGCCAGCTCTGCCTTGCGGTCTGCATCGTTGCGGCTCCACGTGCGGCTCTTGATCTCGAGGAAGTGCCCCATGTGTGGTTTCTTCACTTCATCCAGGTTGATGAAGAACTCCGTATTCTTATAACGGATGTGCCAGCGCAGGCGATTTTTCTCCACCGAAATTTCCTGTTTCGGCTTGAAGTATTCGCGATAGAAACGCGAGGTGTGCAAGGCGGGCGCAAGGAAGCGGCTGCGAGATAGCAGAACATCGTGCCCGATCTCGCCCTCTCTTTGCTGGCCGAGCAATGTCAACCGCGAACGCACATTTTCCACGTCGCCTTTTGCGTTGATGAGATTATCCTCGCGGAAGCGCAGCCGTCCCTGGGATGGATCTTCGAACAGGAAATAATCATCGTATTGATGATACTGTTTATACGCGGTGATCTCGATCTCGGGCCGCTTCATTTTCTGGACTAATAAATCTGGTTCCGTTACCTTGACCTTTACCTGCACCTCGAACGACTCCTGCTCCATTGAGCCGCCCAGCGCGATCAATTTCGAAAGGATGGACTGTTCGCGCTCGATCAGGAAGGCATCGATCTTTTGTGCCAGTTCGCGCGCCTGTTCCAACAAGTCTTTTTCATTCAACGTGAGCAATTCGTGATTTCGCATTAACCATTTTCCATTCACCATCACATCCGTCACGTCAGTGGACTTGGAAGCGAATACCAGTTGAGAGTAGGCATTGTTTGGGTCACGGTGGAAGCGAGGGGAGTTGTGGATGGGGGAGGTGTCGACAAGGATTAAGTCTGCGCGTTTGCCTGGTTCCAGCGACCCTGTCAAATGTCCGATGTGAAGTGCCTGCGCTCCCATGCGGGTAGCCATCAAGAGAGCGGTCGCAGCGGGGACAACGGTTGGGTCGTTGGAAGATGCCTTCGCGACGAAAGAGGCGAGGCGCACTTCTTCGAACATGTCGAGGTCATTGTTCGAGGCGGGGCCGTCTGTTCCGATACCCACGTTGAGTCCGTTCTCCAGCATTTTTTGCACGGGAGCAAAACCAGATGCGAGTTTTAGATTCGATGAAGGGTTATGTGAGATGCCTGCATTGACATGCTGCAATGTTTTCATTTCACCCACGTCGATATGAACACAATGCGCGGCAATGACTTTTGCCTCGAGCACGCCTTGCTTTTTGATGTACGGCACCACAGGCATGCCTTGTTCGTTGCGCATGGTTTCCACTTCAAACGCAGTTTCAGAGATGTGGATGTGCAGAGGCACGTCAAATTCTTTTGCGATGTCGGCACAGGTGCGCAGGATTTCAGGCGTGGTGGAATAGGGCGCATGCGGCGCAATGGCAGGGACGATGAGCGGGTGGCCTTTCCATTTCTTGATGAATTCACGGGCGTAGGCAATCGAGTCTTCGAAGGCCGCCGCGTCAGGTGCGGGATATTTCATGATGGATTGGCCGCAGACTGCGCGCATGCCTGCATCCGCTGTGGCTTGGGCGATGTCATCTTCAAAGAAATACATGTCGTTGAAGGTAGTCACGCCGCTGCGGATCTGTTCGGCGCAGGCGATGGATGTGCCCAGCCGAACAAATTCAGGCGAAACGAATTCACGTTCCACTGGCAGCATATAGCCCATCAGCCACACGTCGAGTCTCAGGTCATCGGCGAGGCCGCGCAGAAGGGTCATGGGCACATGTGTGTGGGCGTTGACCAAGCCTGGCATCAATACTTTTCCGCCGCAATCGATGACTTCATCCGCTGAATATTCTTTTGTGATCTCTGCTTCGGGTCCCACCGCAATGATCGAATCCCCCTTGACGGCAACTGCGCCGGGGTCATATTGGTTTAATTTGCCATCCATGGTGAGCACGATGGCGTTGGTGAAGAGTGTGTCTGCTTTTTGTGTCATTCAGTCTCCTTGTGCATTCCCGTCACACCGCACTTGCATACGGTGCAAGTGTTGCGAGCCGCCGCCTTTGTATTTTGGCGGCGAAGCAATCTCATCAGCGCCTTTCTGGGATTGCTTCAGGCGGAAGAACACCGCCCTCGCAATGACGGGATGATGATTATGTTATTTTTCCCAATTCAATAAAACTTTCAGCGCTCTAACATTTTGCGTAAAGTCCGTTTTTGAATGTGTTGATAATTCCATGTCTACTGAAACAGCTCCTACTTCAACAGCGTAATCTGCCAGCGTGCCAGTGAAGACACAGCCCGTATCGATGGGAGGGAAGGGGTACCCCGTTGCCTTGGCGAGCGCTTTTGCAAAGGCAATCGAATTTTTTTCCCAGGGTTCGCCGCCGGGGAAAACGCCGAGCGCGGCGCTGTGATAACTGATGAGCGTATCCACATCATGCGATTGCAGGAAGTACATCACTGCGCGCGTCTCTGGTTCGGAGCCAGGGCCAGTGCCGCCCGTGGTGGGGCCGTATGCCCAACAGCCGTCGCGATCCCAGTCTGCGGCCCAGTTGGTGGGGAAGTTGCGATTCAAATCTACGCCGTGGTCGTTGACGCGCCCGTCGATGCCGTGGTCGCGGGCGTCGCCGTCGGGGTTCAAATTTCGCAGGATGTACAAGGTCACATCGCTGGGGATAACCTCGGGGTGGTTGAAAATATATTGGATCAATTCATCGGCCAGCGCAATCGTATTCCATTCATAGCCGCCGTGAATGCCCGCCACGATCATGCGTTCCTTTTCGCCGCTGCCAAAGGTATACACTTGAATCGGGCGGCCCGAGACGGAGTACCCAATGGTGGCGACGCGGGCATTGCCATACGTGCCTGCGTTCTTGATCACAAACGGCGTTGGCGTATCCACAACGATCATCGTCGAGCGCGGATTGGGCGTAACCGTCGGCAGAAAAAGCGACAACGGATTCGGTGTGAATGTGGCAGGCAGGGTGGCTGTGTAAATTGGTTCCTGTCCCTGCGGCGCAGCGAGGACGGGTTGCAATGCCCAGTAGGCAACCAGCACAAGCGCAATAGCGCCCAAGCCGACGATGTTCAATGCCCATGCAATTGTGACCCAGGGTGATTCTTTGCGTCGTTTTGGCGCGGACATTATTTCATTTCCTCCAAGGTCATGCGGAGCCAGTTCAAGGCCAGGTTCATGCTCCAGCGCGGCAAGCTGCGGGGCGGTCCGCCGTAGGTGATGCGGTGAGTCTTTTCACCTTTGGGTGTGATCATTGCCATCTCTGCGGCGCGTTCTTCGGGGAAGATGGTCACGCCGAGGGCGATGTCCGCTTTTGAATCGGCTCGAGCGGAGCGCAATGCCTGCATGAGTGAATCAACTGTCAGATTAAGAAGAGAGGCGGTGTGCGGGACTTTGCGGGACAATAGCCCATCGAGTCCGCTTTCTATGGCGGTCAGAGTCAAGCCGCGGGCTGCGACCAAATCCAGCACAACTTCTTCGAGAGTATCTTCATCCGCGCCGAAGACGATGCTGCCCAGCCGTTCGCGCACATCGGTTTCGACCTTCGCAATCATTTCGTTTGCTTCGGATTCGCTTTTGGCTTTCGCGGCGATGCGAATATCGACAACACCCGTATGCGCTGCAAGGCCGACGGTTGGATTGCTGAGGGTTTCAAGGTCTGCAATCTTTTCGTCGATCATGCCTTCGCCGAGACCCGAGCAATGCAGCACGCGGACTTTGATGATCTCATCGAGATTAAATCTTTTTTGCAAATACGGGATGACAGACTCGTGCAGGACGTGTTCCATTTCCTGCGGAACGCCAGGCAGAGAGATGACTGCCCTCACCCCTAACCCCTCTCCCGAAAGGAGAGGGGGACGTTCAACAATAAAACATGGCGCAGTACCGACGGGATTTTTCAAACCGAGCGCGCCCTTGGGAACATAGGCCTGCCGTTTTTGATTCTCGGAAGGCTTGCGTCCGTAACGCGCGATGGTTTCAACGACCTGCTCCCAAAGGTCTTCGCGAAATTCGGTTTCCACGCCAACAGCCTTTGCAACTGCTTCACGAGTTGGGTCATCAATCGTGGGGCCAAGCCCGCCGGTGGTGATGACGATATCCGCCTGCTCCATTGAATCGCGGATTGCATCTGCGATGCGGTCGACGTTGTCGCCGATGGTGATGGTGCGATATAAATCCACGCCCATGCTGCGCAGGGTGCGCGCGATGTAGCGTGTGTTGGTGTCTACAATTTCACCAAGTAAAATTTCCGTTCCAATTGTGATGATCTCTGCTGATGTCATATTGTCTCGATTTATATAGCTTTAGGCGGCGTCCCTGCCGCCGAGGACGGCGGCTTGAGCAAAATGTTAAACCACATTGTACTCTTGAATTAATCTTCTCTCTTCAAAGCGTTTCAAGTCCAGCATCGAAACATCCACACTGGAGAATTTTCCATCCAAAATAAATTCACTCATTAATTTTCCAGAGATCGGCCCGTGCATGAAGCCATGCCCCGAAAAACCCGTGCAAAGCGTGAAGCCGTTTATCTCCGTGCCGCCGTAGATCGGGTGCGCGTCGGGCGTCACTTCATACAGCCCCGCCCAGTGTGATGCGCGGCTGGCTTTTTCCACGAGCGGCATTCGCTCAATAGCGGCTTCCAAATTCACCAGCTCAAAATCCTCGTCCACTGTTTGGTCGAAGCCGGGCTTTTCCTCTTGATTGCTCATGCCGATCAACAAGCCCTCGCCTTCGCGATGAAAATATAACGACTTCGCAAAATCGATCACGAACGGAAAATCCTCGGGCACTTCCTTCAACGGATTGGTTGTGAACATCTGCCTGCGGAGGGGGATGACTGGAATCTCAATGCCCGCCATTTTGCTGATCTGATTTGACCACGGCCCTGCGACATTAAGTACCGTGCGCGTCTTGACCGCGCCGAGGCTTGTTTGCACCTCTTCAATATTTCCCCCGCTGACGGTGATTCCAATCACCTCCGCGCCGCTGATGGCTTTCACTCCCATCTTTTGGGCCGCGCTGATATAGCCCATCACCACGCTGTTCGGGTCTACCGTGCCGTCTTTTGGATTGAATGTGCCTGCGAGTGCATCGTCGAATTTCATCAACGGCAGGCGCGCGCGGACCTCATCTCCGCTTAAAAATTGTGTGGATACACCGAGGCTGTTTTGCATTTCCACATTATGTTTGAACTTGGCAACTTCGTTTTCGTTTGTCGCTACAAGCAAATATCCGCATTGTCGGTAACTAACATCCTGCCCGATTTCTTCCTTGAAGCGTTCGATCATTGGCAGGCTTTCAATGGATAACTTGACGTTGATCTCCGTGGAGAATTGATAACGCACGCCGCCTGCACATCTGCCCGTCGCGCCTGTGCCAAAGAAATTCTCTTTTTCAAGCAGGACGATATTTCGCCCAGCGACGCCGCGTTTTGCGAGATGATATGCCGCGCTGGCCCCCATCACGCCGCCCCCGATAATGACAATGTCTGCTGTATTTGGTATGTTCATGTGTGTTTTGCAAAGAGACCCGTTTTCCACCAGAGGCAGAAAGCGGGTCTCAGTTGTCCTGTTATTTGGAAAGGTACTAATCAATACCGAGGTATGATTTTTGAACCATCTCATTTTTCTTGAGCTTGGCCGCGTCATCAGTGAGGACGATGCTGCCTGTCTGGAGCACATATCCGCGATGCGCGATGGAGAGCGCCATGAGGGCGTTTTGTTCCACGAGCAAAATGGTGGTGCCCTGCTGATTCAACTTCTTGATGGTGTCGAAGATCACATCCACCAGCACGGGCGCAAGCCCCATGGACGGTTCGTCGAGCATAAGAATACGCGGGTTCTGCATGAGTCCACGCCCGATGGCGAGCATTTGCTGTTCACCGCCGGAGAGCGTCCCGCCGAATTGGGAGATGCGTTCCTTCAAGCGCGGGAACAGTTCAAAGGTCAGATCGAGGCGATCCTTGATGATTTTCTGATCATTGATGGTGAACGCGCCCATTTCCAGATTTTCCTGCACGGTCAATTTTGGGAAGATGCCGCGTCCTTCAGGAACATGTCCAACACCGAGGCTGACTACATTGTGCGGTTCCGTGTGGGTGATATCTTTTCCGTCCAGTAATACCTTACCCTCGCGGGCGTGGATAAGACCTGAAATGGTACGCAGGGTTGTGCTTTTTCCAGCGCCATTGGAACCAATCAGGGTTACGATCTCGCCTTCTTCCACATGAAGGGAGATTCCCTGCAAGGCGTGGATATGTCCGTAATAGGAATGGACGTTTGTGAGTTCAAGTAATTTTCCCATGCGGATTCTCCTAGTCCTTCGATGAGGCGGCTTCTCTGCCGAGGTAGGCTTCGATCACGCGCTGGTCCTTGCGGATCTCCTGGGGTGAGCCTTCGGCAATTTTTTCGCCGTAGTCCATTACGGTGATGTGTTCTGAAATGCCCATGACCACGCGCATGTCATGTTCGATCAAAAGGATGGTGATTCCTTTTTCATCACGAATGCGGCGGAACAATTTGATTGCGTCTTCGGTCTCATTCGGGTTCATCCCTGCCGTGGGTTCATCGAGCAGTAACAAGGTCGGTTTGGCGGCGAGGGCACGCGCAATTTCGATGCGGCGCTGTCCGCCATAGGGCAGGTTGCGGGCCAGTTCGTTCCCAACATTTTTCAAGCCGACATATTCCATCAGGTCGCTTGCTTTTTGTTCCGCTTCCTTTTCCTCCGCATGGAATTTTTTCGAGCGGAAGAGTGCATCGAGAGCGTTTTGCTTTAATCGGATGTGCATTCCAACAAGAATGTTCTCGATCACGCTCATGCTTCCGAATAAACGGATATTTTGGAATGTGCGGGATATACCGCGCGCTGAGACCTGATCTGGCCGCAGACCGATGAGCGAGTGATCTTTGAACATGATTTCGCCCTCCTCCGGCCTGTAAATTCCGGTGAGGCTATTGAAGAAAGTTGTCTTTCCAGCGCCGTTCGGACCGATAATGCTGACAATGTGTCCTTCGTCCACGGAGAAAGTCATCTTGTTGACGGCTACAAGGCCGCCGAAGCGTTTTACAACATTAGTTGTTTGCAGGAGGCTCATAAGTCACTTCCACCTATTCTTTGTCTTCAACGAGTTCGCGTTTACGGCGCTCGGCGGGGATGAGTCCGGATGGACGGAAGATCATCATCACAACCAAAATGATGCCGAATACAAGTTTTTGATATTTGGCCGGGTCCAATTGATTCGAAAGGTCTTTCCATGCGAAGTTAATGATCGGAATGACGGCGTCACTTTGGCGAAGTTCGCTTAGGTAAAGCGAGAAATTTTGCAGTACCTGAATATTGAGGATGACAACCGCCGATGCGCCAAAGATCACACCGGGGATACTACCGAGACCGCCGAGGATCACCATGGTCAACACACCGATGGATTGCAGGAAGGAGAATGTCTCGGGACTGACAAAGGTGCGGTTGGCTGCATAAAGTACGCCCATGCCGCCTGCAAACGATGCGCCGGCGGCGAAGGCAGCAAGCTTCATTTTTACAAGTGGAATTCCCATCGCAATGGCAGCTGTCTCATCTTCGCGGATGGCTGTCCAGGCGCGCCCGATACGGGAATCTTCCAGACGGGTGGCTACCAAAATGGCGATCATAATAACGATCAATGCCAGGAAGTAGAAAAATACATTGTAGAATTCCGCATCTGTGGGGACATGCCCAACAATTGGCGTGAGCAGGCTGCGTATGGGAGCAAGGATAAATTCAGGCGGAAGCGGCGGGCGCTGAATGGGGGTAATCCCTTGCGGCCCGTTTGTCAGGTTGATGGGTTTATCCAGGTTGAGCGCCAACACGCGGATGACTTCACCAAACCCAAGCGTAACGATTGCAAGATAGTCGCCGCGCAGGCGAAGGACTGGCAAGCCAAGCAAAATCCCTGCCAGTGCGGCAAGACCGACCCCAAGGAATAAGAATAACCAAAAATAGTTGGGTGAAAGTGCAAATTCCGCGCCAGCGGGCGCTGCGCCTGGAATGGAATGCAATAAGGAGAGTTGCTTTGAGCCGAAGATTGCCCATGTATAGGCTCCGACAGCGTAAAACGCAACATATCCAAGATCCAACAGGCCCGCCATGCCAATTACGATATTCAATCCAAGCGCCAGGGCTGCAAAGACGGCCATTTGGAAGATTACTTCGAGGTAAAAGATGTTGCGAATGCCAAGCACTGGCAATATTACAACGATCAAGAGCAGCCCAATGAAGACTTTTACTTTCATGTTTATCTTCATAAAATAAACCAGCAAGGGACAGAGCATTAAGGTAAGGAATGCGCTTAACGATCTTGGGTTTTGATATACGCTTACGGTCCCGGCGATCAAAAGACCAAGCGTAATGAAGATGGGCCAGAAACCGCTATTGGCTTTCTTGAACAATTCACTGAAAAATGTTTTCATGGTGGGTTGCCTTTTCCTGAAAACGGATTATGCCTTCTGCCCAACGGTTTGACCAAGCAAACCGGAAGGACGAAGAATGAGCACAAGGATCAAAACGGCGAAGGCGAAAATATCCTTGTATTCCGCGCCGAAAGCGCCATTCGTAAATGTGGAAAGATAGGATGCGCTGAATGATTCAAGCAAGCCCAGGATCAATCCCCCAAGTAATGCGCCCGTTAAATTTCCAATGCCGCCGAGCACCGCGGCTGTAAAAGCTTTCAAGCCGGGAAAGAAACCTACAAATGGATCCAGCTTGGTGGCTTTCAGGGCAAAAAGCACGCCTGCCGCGCCGCCTAACGCGCCGCCGATCAGGAATGTGATCGAGATGATCATGTTGACGTTAATTCCCATCAAACTTGCTGACGGACGGTCCTGGGCGACTGCACGAATGGCTTTCCCAATTTTCGTGCCATTCACCAGATAATTCAACCCAACCAGCATGAGTACGGTGACGCCAACAAGCAGGATGGATTTTATTTGGAATCGCAGTGGGGTCGCTATACCGGGCACTGCCAAAATAAGGAATTCATCGAAAGTTCCAAAGTTAGGCAGAATGACATTAAACTCACCTGTTGTCAGGCTGAGTATAAGGCGGACAGCGTCTTGCAAAAAGAAGGACATGCCAATGGCAGAAATAAGCGGCACCAGCCGTGGAGCGCCGCGCAAAGGCTTGTAAGCCACCCGTTCCACAGTCACGGCCAGCGAGCCTGAGATGACCATCCCTAATAGAATTGCGAGCGCAATGATCACATATTGATTCATGGTTTGCAACGCGCCCGTATGATCAAAGTATGCCATTAATTCAACGCCAACGATTCCCCCGACCATAAAGATTTCACTATGTGAAAAATTAATGAATTCCAAAACACCATATACCATTGTGTATCCCAATGCAATGGTGGAATAAACAAAACCAATGGTTAATCCGTTGATCACAACCTGTGGAAGGATGATCAAGATTCGTTCCACAAGGTCAAAATCTGTAATGCTAGATCGAAAAATATACGCGAGTAGGACGGTAAAAAGAGACAGGACCAGACTCGCTCCCAATGCAAATACGAGGATTTGCCCAATTGGAAAGAGGATGAATTTGTAAAAGGGGTTTGATGTGAATTGTTTCATTTCTTCAATACCTGTCCTTTTATATTAATGAACCTCTCTCCCTTTTCAGGGAGAGAGGTTTTCGTGCCTTACTAAAACTTATTTGCCGGGGGATGCCAGATCGAAGGAGGCAATGATCTCGTTCGTGCCCCATGTATCTTTTGAAGTGGCGTTAACTTTGATGATGAAGTACTTGGCAAAGGGCAGGTCGCCGATATCGTCGAAGGCAATCGTGCTGGTGAGGCCTTCATACGTCGAAGCGCGAATGGCTTCGGCAACCTGGGTGCGGGTGGGAGTGCCACCAGCGGCCTCAGTAGCGACTTTGATCGCGTTCAAGCAAACACCCATGGCATCATAGCCCTGAGCGGCATATGCTTCAGGGGCGCCGCCGAACTTTGCTTCATAGTCGGTAGCGAAGGCGGCAGCTGCGGGATAGGCGCTGACGGGGCCAGCAACGGTGGTGTAAGCCATACCGCCGCCGGTGGTCAAAGCGTCACCGGCCAGGTCGGCCAGATCGCTGGAATCCATACCATCGGTACCGAGGAAGGTGCCTTCGTAGCCGGCTTCGCGAGCCTGCTTGAAGAACACGCCAGCCTGATTATAGATACCGGCGAAGAACACTACATCAGGAGCGGCGGCGACGAGCGGGGTGACGATGGCGTCAAAGTTGGCGGTTTCTTCGGTGCCAACAAAGTCCACTATTGTAATGGCATCTTCTTCGGCAGCAACGCGGAAGAATTCAGCAACGCCCTGACCGTAAGCGGTCTTGTCGTGGATGATGTAAACGGACTTGGCGCCGAGGGTGCTGAAAGCATACTCTTCAGCGGCAGGAGCCTGGACGTCATCACGGCCTACAACACGATTAACTTCGAGGTAACCACGGGTGGTTACAACGGGGTTGGTGTTGGCCGGGGAGACGAAGGCCAAACCAGCGGTGTGATATTCCTCGGAAGAGGGGATCATAACGCCGGAGTTCAAGTGACCTACGCCGCACAGGATCTCGGAATCAGCCACAATGTTCTTGGCATTCGCAACGCCGACATCAGGGGTAGCCTGATCGTCGTAGGGGGCGAGCTGAACATCATAGCCCATGGCAGCCAAATCGCCGCCTAATTGTTCGAGGGCTAATTCAGCGCCTTGCTTGATGGCAACACCGAGCAGGGATTGTCCGCCAGAGAGCGGGCTTTGAGTCGCAATCTTAATGGTGCCCAGGGAAACAGGGGCTTCAGTTGGGGCTTCAGTTGCGACGGGCGCTTCCGTCACGACGGGCGCTTCGGTTGCTACAGGGGCGGGGGTGCCACAGGCGGCGAGCACCATGCTGGCAAGAACCAACACGGATAGTAAAGCGAGTAAACGCTTATTCATTTCTGTACTCCTCCAAAATTATGTTAGGTGAATTCAATTTCCCGCACATGCGGGTGGATGCAGGCAGCGGACAATACTACGGATGTCGGCCTCACCTCCTTTTTGTGAGATACATATATAAAGAAAGCCTTTAAAAACCCTTTTTTCTGGATTTTTTCAGGCTCAACCTTTCACCACGAATAAAAAAGCCCTGCATTTTTATTAAGTAATAATAATAAGGTGGTTTTTGGATTAGGTCAAGTCTTTGTGTCTAGACTTTAATATAAGCCTTATAGAGCGCTATGTGGCTTATATAAAAGCTGCTCGCGGATGCGCAAATCTGTGTTGCGGATTTTCATCGCCAGGTCTGCCGCGAGGTTGTGCATTAAGCGATACCCCAGTTGCGGATATGTCTCACACAACATAATAAGCTTATCCCGTTGAATCACAAGCAGGCGGGTATCTTTCTGGGCGGCTCGCGCCGAAGCGGAACGCAGCCCCTCATCCACCAACGCCACCTCTCCAAACGACTGCCCCCTGCGCAAGCGTGCCACCGCCGTCTCTTTTTTTTCGAGATCCCCAGTGGTACTGCGGTTGATCAAAATATCCACTTCACCCTGCACGATCACATATAATTCTTTGCTGCTGCTGTTTTCCTGAAAAACAAGCTCCCCAGAATTATAAATAACTTCCTGGCACAAGTTTCCAACCAATTCCAATTGGGTTGGTGTGAATTGGTAAAAAATATCACTTTGTTTCAGAAAGTTGATGACGTTATTCATGTTGGAAAAATCCTTTGCACGAGTTTAGCATATTCGTGGATGAAGTGCAACGCTTCCTTCCTAAGGGTAGGCCTGATTCAGCCAATCGAGCGGATCCACCTGGATGCCGTTCACCCACAACTCCCAATGCAAATGTGGACCGTTAGCTCGGCCAGTTCCTCCAATTTTGCCAACTAATTGCCCGGTCTCCACTCGTTCGCCGGCGCTTACATAAAATTCATCTTGGTGACAGAATTTGCTGTAGACACCTTGGCCGTGGTCAATGATGATGGTGTTGCCACAGACAACGAGGTTGTCAGTGAAGACAACAACGCCTGCTGCAGGCGCATAGGCGTCATACGGGTGGGTCTCGGAGCAAATTCCATAATCCACCCCGGCATGAAAGTTATTGTATGCGCCGTTGTTATAAGACCTTCGCTCGCCGAACCATGCCCGAATGCAGGATTGAGCATCCACTGGCAGCGTGAAGGGAACATCCCAGTAGGTTTCAGGGGTGACGGGACTCACAATAGAAAGGATTTGTTCATTCTCTGGGTCAATTACTTTTTGGTCGAGGGTGAGCGGATCAACACCATTAATGATAGCGTCGGGATAATAACCTGAGACAATCAATACCATTTGTTCATACGATTGCCTGCCCCCATCAGGCAGGGTGGCATCCAGGCGCAAGGGATACACCCCCGGCTCCAGCAGGGCATGGACTCCCTGCAATGCGATCTGTACGCCGCTTTCGTCTGCAAAGAAATGCAGTGGATGGTCAACAAGCAAGCCGCCCAACGTAACGCCAGGGATGGTTTGTACTTTAATCACCCCGGTGCCGCCCTGCTTAATGGGCAGGTCGCGTATTTCCGCGCTGATAAATGCGGAAGGCAAACCAGTTGTACCTGCATTGTTATTTTCACCGGGTGTAAAAAGTGTGTCGCCGGGTACACCATCCCACGAGCCGTATAAGCCGTTGATGTNNGCAGCGGGGGAAGTGCGTTTGTTATTTTTGCTTTGACCCTGCCCCGGGAGAATCATACTCACGCCCACATAAAACTCGCTTGGGCTGACGACGTGGTTGAGCTTCCGAAACAAGCTGTCTGGCACCTGGGTCTGGCGCATGAGACTGCGGTACGAATCGCCGAAGTTGACGAGGTTGGCGCTTAATAGTCCGCTAATTCCTTCCAGCCCTGGTATCACCAATTGCTGGCCGGCTGTGATTTGGTTTGCATCTGTAATTCCGTTGGCTTCCATCAGCTCAATCATGTTTACATTGAAGCGCGCCGCAATGGATGAAAGGCTGTCGCCTGGCTGCACGATGTAGACGGGGCCGCTGACTTCCTGGGCGTGGACAGGCTGGGAGGAAAGCATCAGGCTTGCCAAAAGAAGAATAAGGATTGCGCGTTTATACATTCTTAAATTCGACATTGTCGCCGATTTCATAATCCCCAAAACGGTCGGGGTGGATTTCGAGGGTGTATTTTGCATCTGCTTTGGGGAAGTAGGCCGGACGCCATGATTTAGCGATGACTTTATCCACCACGGTCATTTCAGAGTTGATCCAAAAGACGGCCAGATCGAAAGGCACGAAGAGCATGTGGATGGAAGTGTCGAGGCGCGCGTCCCGCTTTTCGACCAGGAGCAGGCCTTCGTTAAGAGAGAGGCGGGTACGGAACATGAGTCCGCGCAGTTTGCAGGGGAACGAGTCGCAATATCCCACCTGCGCGGGATGTTCGATGGCTCTCTTCAGGTTATGGATGGTGACGAGGCGGGGCATGAGTACCATAAAACCGGGTGGCAAACCAGCCGCCCGGAGGAGATGATGAATTTCAGAGTGAATGATGGCTGATTACTTTTTCCACGCTATCCATCAACTCTTGTGGCCCGAACGGCTTGGCGATGTAGTCATCCACTTTTGCGATGTGCAGGCCGAGTACTTTATCGATGTTCTGCGCTTTGGCGGTGACGACGATGACGGGGATGTCGCGTGTGGAAGTGTCTGCTTTCATTTGTTGGTATACTTCCCAACCATCCATATCTGGCATCATCAAATCGAGCAGGACAAGGTCCGGATGCAGTTCACGAACCATTTTGATGCCTTGCAATCCGCCGGCTGCGCCGAACACATCGAACCCGCGTCTGCCAAGAATAAGCCTGATCAAATCTATCATTTCAGGTTCATCTTCGATACAAAGAATCTTTTTGACAGTTGTATTATTCATGATTCTCCTGTCTTCAAACCAAGTTTACCATAAAACAAATACAGGCTAAACGATGAAGATCATTACATGGAACGTGAATGGCATTCGTGCTGCGCTTGGTAAAAACGCCCTGAGTTGGGCGTTTGATCAAAAGCCCGACGCCCTGTGTTTGCAGGAAGTAAAGGCCCGCGCCGAACAGTTAAGTGAAGAACAACGCGCCATGTTGGAACTTCCCCTGGCATGGAATGCGGCCCAACGCCCCGGCTACAGCGGCGTGACAACTTTCTTTAAACAGGAACCGGATGAGATTGTGATGGGTATGGGCGCGCCTCAATTTGATGTGGAAGGACGCGTCATTCAGACCCTTTGGGCTGGTCTGCGTCTCTTCAACATTTACTTCCCGAACGGCCAGCGCGGACAGGAGCGTGTGGACTACAAACTTGAGTTCTACGCCCACCTGCTTGAGTTGTGCAGGGAGCTTCATAAAAAAGGGGAGAGCATCATTATCACCGGCGACTTCAACACCTCTCATATGCCGATTGACTTGAAAAACCCGAAGGCGAATGAAAAGACTTCAGGCTTTTTGCCCGAAGAGCGCGAGTGGGTGCAGAAATTCCTGGATAATGGCTTTGTGGATGTGTACCGCCATTTGTATCCGGGCAAAGTCCAATATACCTGGTGGACGTATCGCTTGAATGCGAGAAAACGCGGCATCGGCTGGCGGTTGGATTATTTCCTGGTTTCGGAGGCGCTGGTCTCACGGGTAAAGGATGTGATCATCCATGAGGATGTGATGGGATCGGATCATTGCCCCGTTGAGCTGGTGTTGGGTTGAGCGTCCCCTCTGGAGTTTATCAGCTCACCGTCCTGTGGATGCTGATCGGCATTTCAGGCAGTTTGCTGCCTGACTCCAGAGTCTTTACTGATAATCATTTGACCCCTACGGGGTTCATGGGNNTTATCTGGAGGCAAGGATGAAAAATGCAAAAGTCGGTATTCCTGTAATTATCGCGGCTGTCGCTGTCTGTCTTATGTGCGTGTGTTGTGCGGTTGGCGGGCTTTATTTTTATGGTGATACTTTGCTTGGTCTTTCCCCCCAGACCAACCTTCCGTCTGAGCCCATCGTCCCGCTGGATACATCCAGCCTGCCGGAGTGGACCATCATCGTTTATGCCGATGCGGATGATGATATCCTGGAAGCCGACATGTGGTTTGATGTCAATGAGATGGAACTGGTCGGCTCCAATGCGCAGATGAATATTGTTGTGCAGTTGGACCGCGCGGTGGGCGGTTTCGACGGCGACAGCGACTGGACGGATACCCGCCGTTACCTGGTTACCCGGGATAATGATGTGACTACCATCACCTCCCCGGTAGTTGAAAATATCGGCGAAGCGGATATGGGCAACCCGCAAACCCTGGTGGATTTTGTTACGTGGTCCATTCAAAAATACCCCGCCAAAAAATATGTATTGATCATGTCCGACCATGGCGCGGGCTGGGCGGAAGGCTTTTCGGATCTGGATTCGGGTAACACGCTCTCCCTGCCTGAAATCACCAATGCCGTTGCGCAGGTTCAACAATCCATGGGCGGACAGAAATTCGAGATCATCGGCTTTGACGCCTGCCTGATGGGTATGATCGAAGTCTTCGGTTCGCTTTATCCATATTCGAATTACATGGTCGCTTCAGAGGAAGTGATTCCTGCTACAGGCTGGTCATATACCGCCTGGCTGCAACAACTTGCCCAGAACCCTGCCGTGAGCGGGCGCGAAGTTTCGGAATATATCGTGTCCACCTATATTGTTGAAGATACGGCGCTTACGATGACAAGATCGTCCGTTGAGATCGCTCAAATTGAAGCCGACACAACCTTGAGCGCCATCGATAGCGCGCATGTGCCCGAACTTATCAGCGCCATGAACCAGTTCATTTCCACCCTGGCGGCAGTAGATCAGGAATGGGTGGCGCAGGGACGCCAATACACACGCAGCTACTACACTGTTTTTGACGAGCGCCTGCCTTCCCCTTACATAGACCTGGTCAATTTTGCCGAGATCATGGCCACCACGAACGACCCCGCCATTGTGCAGGCCAATGAACAACTGCGTACCGCCGCCGGCAACGCAGTTGTTGCCGAAAAGCATGGCGCTGGCATGGCGGGTTCCTATGGCATTTCCTTCCATTTCCCCATTTCTGATATTTACGTTTTTACGGAATTCAGCGACGAAGCGCCGCTCCGCTATGGAATTGACGCTGCCAGTTTCCTCGAGCAATCCTCATGGGATGAGTTTCTGGCTTTCCATTACACAGGCCAGACCTTCGTCCCGGAGCAGGGACAGGCTTTTGAACCCAACCGCGCCAGCGCCATCGTTGCGCCGGGCGCATCGGAACTCAGTGTTGCGCCGATCCAACTCTCGGATGCTGTACTTACGGGGGATGAGAAGCTTACATTAACAACAACGGTAAACGGAAATGTTTCATACATTTACTTCATCCTCTACTTTTACAACCCGGATGCAGACGCCTATTGGGTGGGTGACATTTCCTTTGTCATTGCCCCGCAGATGACCACCATTGGCGGCGTCAGCGCCCCGGATTATGGCCCCAGCCCCATTCAGGTTGAATATGAATGGAACCCGAGTCTCTACGTTCTCATGGACGGTCAAAAGGAAGAGTTCGCCTTGTTTGAGCCAGAAGAATATTACAGCGCAGATGGCCTGACAACCTATTCCCTTTATGGGCAATATACTCCGATTAATAGCGTCACTCCTGTGGATGCAAAACTGGTCTTTGACCCGGACGGCAACCTGCTCAATATTTTCGCCCTGCCAGACCCCGACGGCGATGGCGTTGCCACAGCCGTTGCCATCACCCCGCAAATTGGCGACACATTCCAGGATTATGTTCAATCCTATTACTTCAACGAGAATGAAGAATCCTATTTCGATTATTCATTGAGCGGTGACATCTTCACCTATGGCGAACAGGGTTTCTGGTTCGAGTCGCGCTATCCGGTGGACGGCGAATATGCCATTGGCTTCTACGCCGTGGACTTCGATAACAATATTCAGGAAAGCTACGAATACATTACCTATCAGAGATAGAAAATAATCAAAAACATGGCCCGCCTCGAAATCAATCTTCGCAGGCGGGCTTTTATTTTATGTTCGATTAACCTCGGCGTCAGTTCCATCATCATCCCCCGATCTCCTGCATAACATATTCACATCACGATCATTGCCTATCCCAGTCTCTCCTGCTCCTCCAAATCCGTCAGCAACAGATCCAATGCGCCCACGGAAACCTGCAATTCGCGCAGGGAAATAAGCATCGAAACGATCATCAGCGCCAGCGCAAGCGCGAAGCTCCACTTCCCGCCTGCCGCCCAGCCCGCGAAAAGTGCGAACATGCTCGTCACGCAAAAGAGCAGGCTCAACACCCCAAAAATCTGCATGTTACGGATGAGATACACCCGATACCGTAAATTTTTGATCTGCGGAAGCAGGCTGTCTTCACGGTCGTTCATATAACGATCCCGCAAATTACGGATGATGGTAGCCAGCGTCAAAAAGCGGTTGGTGTACGCCAGCATCAATAATGAGACGGTTGGGAATAACAAAGCGGGGGTCGAAAGTGTAAATTCCATTCGAACAAACTCAATTACGCCATCCCAAAACTGACATGGTTTGGGTTCACCAGCAGCATCGGCACATACGTATTGAACTTCGGCAGATATGGATTGGTGATCTCCGCCTCATAAACAGACAACCAGGTGGAGTGTGAAACATCCAAATAGGTTGCCACTTCTGTCTGCGCTGAAATTCGCAATTTTGCTTTAAGCATAAAGGAACCCACCAGCATTTCCACTGACTGCATTCTACGGTTCTGTTCAGTGGCATCATAATCCAGCATATCCTGCGCGGGCGGCGCAAGGTGAAACGCGATCACTTCCGCCGTTGGAATAAATATCTCGGAATAAGCAAACGACTTCGGCGGCGTTCCCCCGAATAGAATCACATTGGGGTTGTGTACCTGAATATAATTTGGCACACCCTGCGTGCGCAGCCAGAGACTCACACGCAAACTTTCCTTGATCACGATCTCCCCGCGCGCGAGCATGTTATGCGTGTACAACATCACCAGGGCAGTTTTTTCATCGGGCGCCAGCGGCTTCATTGGTACTCCTTCAACTTGAATGGATTATACAACACCCTTCCATGCGATTGATGGAACGTTTACAGAGCGCCGATAATTAACCAAACCTGGAGTATGAATTTTGACTTGCAAAGCCAATCGAAAGGTCGACTGATTTATAAGGCAAGCGGTATACTCACCTTATTAAACATGACATCAAACACACCGAACACCAAACGCTGGATCATCCCGCCTCGCATCACGCCCGAAGCTGATTCTGAACTATCGAAATTTCCACCCGTTTTGAGGCAAATCCTCTTCAACCGCGGCTACGCCACAGACGCTGACGCGCGCGCCTACCTCAACGCCAAGCCCNNGCTACATCCCCAACCGTTTTGAAGAAGGCTACGGATTAAATAACAACGCCTTGGATGAACTGCAAGCAGACGGAGTCAAACTCGTTATCACCGTAGACTGCGGCATCCGCTCGCCAGGTGAAGCGCATCATGCGCGGACCGTTGGCCTGGACCTCATTATCAGCGACCACCACCATCCTGACGGAGAAAACCTGCCCTCCGCCCTCGCCGTCATCAACCCAAAACAACACGGGGATGTCTATCCCGATAAAGACTTAGCTGGCGTGGGAATCGCATACAAAATTGCAGAAGCGCTGCTGGACGATGGACAACAGACCGTGGACAATGGTCAATCGTCTGTGGTCAATAGTCAATTCCTCAACACCTTACTTGATCTAGTTGCATTGGGCACCGTCGCTGACCTCGCTCCCCTCGTCGGTGAAAATCGTGTGCTCGTGCGCAGAGGACTTAAGCAAATGCGGCAAACCACGCGCCAGGGATTATTCTCTCTTGCGGCGGTTTCCGAACTGGCGCTGGCAAAGGTCAACGCGGGGCATATCGGCTTCATGCTCGGCCCGCGCTTGAACGCGGCAGGCAGGTTAAAAGAAGCGCTCGCCGCTTTTGAATTGTTGACCACCACCAACGTATCCAAAGCGGGCGAACTTGCCCAACTGCTCGACATGCAAAACCGCGAACGACAGCGCATCACCCGCGATATGCAAAAAAAGGCCGAAGAAATCGCCATGAGCGACGACCCCCATGCTTATCTGCTTTTTGCCGCACATGAAGATTTCAACTCAGGTGTGGTTGGCCTCGCCGCCTCCCGCCTGACAGACACCTACTACCGCCCCGCCATCGTTGCATCCAAAGGCGTGGATGAGACTCGTGGCTCTTGCCGCTCGATCCCTGAATTCCACATTACCGATGCGCTCGACCAATGCGCGGACTTACTCGTCCGTCACGGCGGACATGCCGCAGCGGCGGGCTTCACTGTGAAGAACAAAAATCTGTCCGCGTTGGTGGAGCGGATAAAAGCCATAGCGAAGGAAAAACTATCTCACGAAGACCTCAGGCCCACGGTTACGGCAGATGCGGAAGTTTCTCTTGTCGATATCCGCCCTGACCTCTATGAAAAATGTCTACGCTTTCTCGAGCCAACAGGCTATGGAAATCGCGAAGCTTCCTTTGTGGCGCGCGGAGTCAAAGTCAAAAGTTCGCGCACCGTTGGCGCGGATGCCAAGCATTTGAAGTTAGCGCTTGAAGATGAAAATAAATTCTCGCACGATGCCATCGGTTTCAAGCTCGGTCACTGGCACAACAACCTGCCCCCGCGTGTGGATATTTTATTCACCTACGAGACGAATGAATACAACGGGCGCATGAGCTATCAGTTGAATTTGAAAGATATACAGGCAGCGACTTAACTCTGGAGTCGGGCAGCTTGCTGCCCGACTCCAGAGTTACCCCTTTTGCGCGGGAAGTTTTGCATGACGCCCTGCAAGTATCCCGCTTCCGGCCCAAATAACTTTGAATGGTGCGCGGCGTTTATGAATGCACGCGCTGCAGTGTGGAGGAACGCTCTGATGAATCAAATACACATGCTCGAAATTCCCATCTCTGGCATGGACTGCGCCGAATGCACCCAACACGTTCAACATGCCATTGAAAAAATTCCTGGCGTGCAATCGGTCGATGTTTTTCTCGCCACTGAAAAAGCGATTGTGCGACTCGACCCCGCCCAGGTGGAACTCCCCGATATTCGCGCCGCCGTTCAATCTGCGGGATATGACGTACCCGCCTCCGACTCCCCCCAGCCTGCTCCCGTTTCGATGGACAGTTTCAACCGCCGATTAACTGTCCTGCTGGTCAGCGTTTTCGCCATCATTCTCAGTGTCGTCATCTTTGGCGAAGGGATGGGGTTGTTCGATTTCCTGAATGAGCGCGTCCCCTTCCCGCTGGGGCTGGTTCTTGTTGTCGCGGGTGGTTATCCAGTATTTCTGAATGTCATCCGCGCCACGCTCAGGCGACAGGTTATTTCACATACCCTGATGACTCTGGGAGTCATTGCCGCGCTCGCGGTGGGTCAGTGGGTGACGGCAGCGCTGGTGGTCATCTTCATGCGTATCGGCGATTATGTCGAAAACTTCACCACCGAAAGCGCCCGCCGTGCCGTCAAGGAATTGACCGCGCTTGCGCCGCAAACTGCCCGCGTGGAGAGTGACGGCGCGGAAGTGGATGTTCCCGTCAGCGAAGTGAATCTCGGAGAAACGGTCATTGTGCGTCCAGGCGAAAAGATCGCGGTGGACGGGGTAGTAATCAGCGGGCAGGCAACCATAGATCAATCCGCGATTACGGGCGAATCCATGCCCGTCGAAGCCGCCAGTGGAACTCATGTATTTGCCGCCACCATTGCCAAACTCGGCAGTCTGCGAATTCGCGCCGAACGTATCGGCGTAGATACAACCTTCGGGCGCGTGGTCAAAATGGTGGAGGAGGCGGAAGCGCATCGCGCCGACGTTCAACGCATCGCCGATAAATTCAGCGCGTGGTATCTGCCAGTGGTCGCCGTCATCGCCGCGCTGACTTTCCTCATCAGCCGCAACCCATTATCAACTGCGGCAGTCTTACTCGTAGCGTGTTCATGCTCTTTCGCGCTTGCAACGCCAGTTGCCATGCTCGCATCCGTGGGCGCAAGCGCCAAACGCGGACTGCTCATCAAGGGCGGCAAATATCTTGAATTGCTTGCGCGTGCTGATGTGTTATTGGTGGATAAGACAGGCACGCTCACCCTCGGTCAGCCGCGAGTCACAGATGTAGTGCCGCTTAACGGTCTTTCCAGAATTGAAACATTAACTCTCGCCGCATCTGCGGAACGCTATTCAGAACATCCGCTTGCAGAAGCAGTCCGCACTCTTGCTCGTGATGAAAATATTCCCCTCCTCGAACCGCAGGAATTTGAAGCAGTTCCTGGTTTGGGAGTGCGTGCCATTATCAATCAACAGCGGATTGCAGTAGGCAATCGCCGCATGATCCCTGCCGCTGAAACAGCCGCCATTGCCGCTGACCTTGAGTTACAGGGAAAAACGCTCCTGTTTTTGGAAAGCAACGATC
>CXWL01115231.1_pt1 | contig 41400 bp, 38 predicted proteins | sample 590931 | NCBI WGS metagenome assembly CXWL01 (sample SAMEA3498368, study PRJEB10139) | groundwater metagenome | biome: water well; material: biofilm material | place: Germany | collected 2015-04-27 | reverse complement strand
CGGCACTGACATCTGCCTGGCGCCGCCCTTTGAGCAACACCGGGCCGCCGCCGGCGGGCATGGCGAAAGTCAGTGCGGTCTCGCTACGCGTCAGTAAGTTCACTTGTTGCTGGTTCACAAGGACATTGGCGACTTCAGAAAAATTCTGCCCGTTGAGCGTGATGATTGTTCCTAAGCTCGCGGCGGCCGGCTGCATGTCAGTAAAATTAATCTTGGGTATCACGCTGAAATTCTCGCGACTGCTGATCCGCTCTCCATTCGCCTTGAGCAAAACCAGTGGCCCGCTAGCCGCACCGGCCGGCACGGTCACCGTCATGCGGTTGACATTGCTGAGTGCCGGTGCGGCGCCTTGTGTGCCAAAGATCACCTGCGTCACCAGATCCAAGCCTGCTCCATCGATGGTGACCGTCGCGCCGGCAAGAGCTTCCGGGGGACTGAAGCTGTTCAGAATGACCGGCGTCTGTATCGTCAGCGACTGCGTCACACGCAAGATGAGGTTGTTGCCATACACTAGGCTTAGAGTGCCGCTACGCGCTTCGGCAGGTATGCTCAGACTCAACTGGCTGGCAGTCTTTTGCGTCACGCCGAGCAAGATATCGTTGATGCGGACTTCACGCACCTGATCCAGATTGCTTCCGGATAGCGTCAGGCTGTCGCCGGGCTTTACCGTTGCCGGGTTAAGCGCTGTCACCGTCGGGACGCTCAGTACGGTCACGCGCTCAAGCGACAGCGCCACCGCACCTGCGGCCTGCAATTCAATCACGCCGCTGAGCGCAGCCGCAGGCACCACGACGCTTAGGCGGGTAGCAGACTGAGAGGAAAAACTGACTTCAATGCCACCCAGCAGTACTTTCTGCACCCGATCGAGCCCTATGCCCTGCACCTGCAGCGTATCGCCGGGATAGGCGCTCAGCGGCGTCACGGCGCTGATGGACAAGACCTGGGCTGGCGGAATGCTGGCGCCACCTCCGCCGCCACCGCCGCAGCCCAGCAGGGTAAAGGCAGTGAATAAAAACACACAAAAAAATCTCAGGCGCGACAGCATCATTTACGTCTCACAAAATGCGGGGGTTATTATCTATGCCTGCAGAAAAACTTTACCTGAGGCAATATCAACGGCATGGCTAGATTACGCCGCAACAGGCGCAATTTCCACAAAAAACTTGCAAGCAAAAGTAATGGGGCGGAGCTTCTGCCAAATCATTGGCAATACAAAATGTCATTGCGCTCATCGAGCTATTTTTTCATCCTGAATTCATGCCGGATCACCAGCCGGCTCGACGCGACCAGCGTGCTCATCCCCAAAATCAACTGCAGCAATACATGCTGCGGCAAGATCCAGATCTGGCCGCGCGGCGGCGCGACCTGAGTGGTAGCGCTGATCACCGGTGCTATCCATTCGGCTTCTGCCGACACATCGAGTAAAACATCGCCATCCGAATTGGTGTGCAGATAAATTTCGCCGCCATGCAATAAGCTAAAACACAGGCCGTGCCCGACCGTGGGCTTATTGCCTATCAATTGCTGCAACTCTCTGTCATTGAGATCCATCCAGGCTTCCACGTCCGGGATAGTCTCAAGTGGCACCCACGGATGCTCGGGAGTGATTGCGCTATTTTTATCTTCTTTAACATCCTGGATCATGGAATTTGCCTCACCTGCACGCCCTGCTTTTGCAATAAATCGATAATGCTATTGGTACCAGTGAGATGGCCGGCGCCGATGACAATAAATGCCTTATTCGCCTGCGCCAGCAAACGCGTAATTTTCTGCGTCATGCCAGGATTGCGATCATCCAATAACAACTTCATGAGCTTCTTTGATCCCGCATCCTTATTCGCGGCGTTTTCAAATAGCGTTGCCAGCCCTGCAGCGTCGCCTGATTTCCACATGGAGATCATGGTATTTGCCTCATCCAGCGCCTCGCCGTTGCCAAACGCATCCAGCGTTTGCCTGAGCAGCGCATCACCCTCCTCGTCGCTCAGGCCAGCGAGAACGCTGGCCTGAAAAGCGATGCTTTCGAGTTCGATCAAGGTCTTTTTGTCCGCCTTAGCACGCTTGATGAAATGCAAGTCGATACCATACGCGGGATCGTAGCCCTGTCCGGCAAAAGCGCCCAGCGTCAATCCCATCGCCACCACCGCGGCTTTAAAATCCTGAAACTGCCCGAGCGATGATCCCGCCACGCTTTCCAGGCGCTGCCAGGTTGCCTTGCTGAGGTGGGCCTGCAGTTCATCGGGCGCGACATAGCGCATCAGGGGCAGGGCATTCCTGCCGGCCTCGGCATTGCTCACGTCGGCTTCCACGGCCACCGCCCCGGCTTGCTGGTATGCGCTCTGCACGGCAGGCGACAGCGGATAAAAATCGGCTTTGGCGAGGTGAATGGAGCCGAACAGATATGCCGTATTGCCGCCTGAGCTGATTTCAAACAGCAGACCTCTGGCATTGTGATCAGGTTGAGTTTGCGCCGCAACGCTGATGCACGGGACGAGCAATGCCGACAGCAATACCGTGCGCGTAAACAGGCGCGTCTTGCCGATGAAAGACAGGAAATGTAAATACATGGGAATGGTGTTTCGGATTGATTGAAAAATGCACGAGAACAATTGAGGCTGACAGTATGCCAGAGTCGGTAATCGCCGGCTCACGAAGCAAAGTTCAGGTCGGTAGCGAGAGTTCAGCACGCGCGTTAAAGAACGCGGTTGACGCTGTCGGAAAATCTTACAGCATCTTTTATTCTCAAGGAAAAACATATCAGAGAAATTCTTAAGTTATTGATTTTTATAAACATTTAAAAACTGGCACATAAAATGCTTTACTGATGATTAGTAAAAATCGCTAGCTCAAAAATAGTAATCAAAGGAGAAATAAAATGTTGAAAAAAATCTTACTTGCTGCCATCGCCTCTGTGTCATTTGCCGGCGGCGCTCAAGCCGTTTCTATGCTGGGCCAGGAACCAGACGCTGCATTGATCGTGAATGCAGGTGGTTTTGAATGGGTTTATGCAGCACCATGCGCAGGCGAAAGCCCTAGCTGCGGCGTAGTTCAGTTACACCACGGTTTCGTTTTTGCTTCTGATGCGCAATGGCTGGCAAGCTTTGCCAATATCGCAGCTTTGCAAACTGCCTTCACCTTCCCTAGCGGCGGCGTGAAATGCGCTTCAACTTATTTCAGCACTGTGCACAACCATTGCGATTTCAGCGATGTCGCAAGTGGTTACATCTGGCATTCACCATTAGCTCCAGATGCTAACCGCCGTAATAGTTCTGTTGCAGAAACATTCCTGGTTCGCGCTGCTGCCAATGACGTACCAGAACCAGCAAGCATCGCTTTGCTTGGCCTCGGTTTAGCCGGTCTGGCGTTTGCACGTAAAAGCAAAAAAGCCTAAGTAAAAAATTGCACTGAAAAAAAACCCGCTTCGGCGGGTTTTTTTATTGCTGAATTGCGGCCGTACTTATCGAGGTCTTATTTAACTCAGTATTAAGGCGATTGATCTAAGTCCCTTCCTTAGGCCGGCTCAGCAAAGCCTTCAAATTCGCCAGCCGGTTTTGCGGCGTAATCGTCTCGGCTTCGGTCGGCACCGCGTCGCCGACATCGAGCTGCATTTCCTTGATGAAGCGCGAGACATCGCAATGCACGGGGGCGCCGGCGCGCTTGCGCTTCTTGCACCAGGTGATATGCAAGCTGCGCTGGGCGCGCGTGATGCCGACGTACATCAGGCGGCGCTCTTCCTCGATGCGGGCGGCAATGGTTTCCACCGGCGCGTCCGGGTCGCCCTTGTGCGGCAGGATGCCCTCTTCCACCCCGACCAGAAATACGTGGGGAAACTCCAAGCCCTTGGAAGCGTGCAGCGTCGACATGCGCACCGCATCGGGCTCCTCGTCCTTGCCATCCATCATCGTCATCAGGGCGACCATCTGGGTCAGATCCAGCAGGCTGCGGTGATCGTCGGTACCTTCCTTACCGCCGTTACCTTTTTCCTTCAGCCACTGGGTGAAGTCCAGCGTGTTTTGCCATTTGGCCTGCGCCGCGCGGTCGTCAAAATTATCGTAGAGATAGCCTTCGTAATTGATTTCCTTCATCAGGTCGTCGAGCAGTTCCGCCGCATGGCCTTCGCGGTGCGCGTGCGCCTCGACCTGGTTGATGAAGTTGCAGAAATCGCGCAAGGGGCGCAGCTGGCGCTCGGTCAGTTTGGCCTCGATGCCGCCTTTAAATACCGCCTCAAACAGCGAGCATTGCCACTGGCCGGAAAAAGCGCCGAGCACTTCCAGCGTAGCCTGGCCAACCCCGCGCTTGGGGGTGGTAATCGCACGGATGAAAGCCGGATCATCGTCCTGGTTGGCGATCAGGCGCAGGTAAGAAATGATGTCCTTGATCTCGGCCTTGTCGAAAAAACTCTGCCCGCCGGAGATGGTGTAAGAGATGCGTTCCTTGCGCAATGCCTTCTCGATCACGCGCGCCTGATGGTTGCCGCGGTACAGAATCGCATAGTCCGACCACTTGGCGCGGCGCTCGAAGCGGTGTGCCGAAATCATGATGGCGATCTGCTCGGCTTCCTGCTCATCGTCCTGCATGCCGAGTACCTTAACCGGGTCGCCCAGACCGTGCTCTGACCAGAGCTTTTTGTCGAACAGTTTTGGATTATTGCCGATCACCGCATTGGCGGCCTGCAAAATGCGCGTGCTGGAACGGTAATTCTGCTCCAGCTTGATCAACTTCAGATCAGGGAAATCGACACCCAGGGTTTTCAGGTTCTCGATGGTCGCGCCGCGCCAGGCGTAGATCGCCTGATCGTCATCACCCACGGCCGTGAACATGGGCTTTTTGCCGATGCCGGAAACCAGCAATTTCACCAACTCATACTGGCAGGTATTGGTATCTTGGTACTCATCGACCAGCAGGTAACGCAGGCGGCGCTGCCACTTGTCGCGCACCTCTTCATTCATGCGGAACAGCTCCACCGGCAGGCGGATCAGGTCATCAAAATCCACCGCCTGATAGGCCGACAGGGTTGCCACGTAACTGCGGTAGATGCGCGCCGAAATCGCCTCTTCCTCGTCCTTGGCCTGCTGCAAGGCCAGCTCGGGGTCAATCAGGCCGTTCTTCCAGAGCGACATATCGTTCTGGATGCGGCGGATCAGCTGCTTGTCGGTGGTGATCGCCAGATCCTGCACCAGCGAGAAGCAATCGTCGCTGTCCATGATGGAGAAGCGGTCCTTCAGCCCGAGCGCACGCGCCTCCTGGCGCAAGATTTTCACGCCCAGCGAGTGAAAGGTGGAGACCGTCAGCTTCTTGGCCTGCTTAGGCTCCTTGAGCAGCTTGGCAATGCGCTCCTGCATCTCCAGCGCGGCCTTGTTGGTAAAAGTGAGCGCCGCGATATGCTTGGCGTCGTAGCCATGAATCTCGATCAGGTTGGCGATTTTTTGCGTAATCACCCGCGTCTTGCCCGAACCGGCACCGGCCAGCACCAGGCAAGGACCATCCATATAATTAACTGCTTCGCGCTGGGGGGGGTTAAGACCGTGGGACATGGGGAAAGCCGGAGAACATCCGAAAAAACTGGCAGGCGCTATTGTAACTTTAATCGGCGCTCTAGCCTGCATCAGCGGAATTGCAGAATTGTCGAATCGACCATGCCCAGCACGTATATTCCATGCACCTTTCAGGCCTGCCTGCCCGCAAACCCTGATGGATAGGCCGTTTCCAGCCTGCCACTATTGCATTTTTTTGCTGACGGGCTGCCAGCAGGCGGAGTAAACTCTCTGCATCTGAAAAAAGGCCGCATATGAAATTTGAACATCTGATAGAAATCAACGATCTGAACAACCCGCTCACCGAGGTCATTACCCGTGAGCAGCTGTGGCGCGGGCTGGTGCTGCGGGCGGAAGCGCCGAAACTTTTTGTGACGTATCTGGATGAGGCCAGCATCACGGACCGCAGCGAAGTGAGCATGAAGCGCAGCCTGCGCTATGGCGACCTGATCGTGCAGGATGAGGTCAGCCTGGTGCATCTGGAGCACGTGCATTACGACGTGGCGGCACAAAAGGATATTCCGCAGTCATCCTTGCGCATGAGCATAGACGAGCCATCGCCGGGTGCGCTGTTTGTGCGCTTTGCCTATGACGACGGGCACAGCGCGGAAGAGGACGCGGCCAACGAGCTGTATAACGAATACCGCCGCTCGGCCTATCAGGAAGCCGATATCGATACGATACGCCTGATACGCGAGATGGCGGAATATGGCCGCCTGAATGGCCCCTTGTCCTGAACTGACCTGAGTTGGCCTGAACCGGCCTGAGCCAATCTGACACTCTAGGCTGGCGGCAGCAGGCGCCCCTGAAATAAGATTATCAGTGTGCGCACAGCCAGAAAAGCCACCAGCAGACTGGCCAGCAAGACTGCGCCAAACGCCACTTCNNGGAAATGAAAACGACCAGAAACTGGCTGAAAATGGCGTTTCGCTCCACCACTTCCAGCGCGTTAATACGGCAAACACGGGCCCACTGGATATGCCTAGGCCTATCATGATGAAGTCGGCCGGCAGGTCTGGCCAGAGCGTCATGACGGCCAGGGTGCCGACCGCCGCCGGGGCGATTTCTATCCCCAGGGTCGGGCGCAAAGCCAGCGGCAAGGGGCCGGAAAACAGGCGGTTTAAGATGCGCATTTCCAGCAAAGCCCAGCCGCCCAGCCCCATGCCCATCAACAGCATGGCAAAACCCGGCAAGCCCACGGTAATTAATGCCATCGCACCGACAAAGCCACCCGGCACAATCGGCACATACAGCGCGGGGGTAATCAGCTCTGCCGGCATCTGGCCAGTCGATAACGCCGCCACAATATGCCAGGCTATCACGGCCTGCAACATCAGGCAAAGGCCAATCACGACGCCCGCCTGCAGCTGCCACTCGGGATGCGATGGCCGCAAAAAGATCACCACCACCAGACAGCACACCGGCATCAGCGCAAACAAGGAACCCGACACCGGATGGGCAAATTCCTGCATGAACACCGCGTGATGCAGGATGAATTTGGCTGCGGTCAATACCAATAGCAAAGCGAGCAGCGCCAGCGCCAGGTAGAGCAAACCCTGGGAGAACAGGTGGGCGCTATCCCAGCCAAACGAGGTCAGCCGCTGCCAGCTTGAGGATAAGCCTAACAGGCCTAGCGTAATGCCAAACAGGCCGGACGGCAGGCGTGACAGCCAGGGGCGGCCCACGGCGTGGGGTTGGGTCAGGGCGGAGGGGTGGCTGGGCGAGTTCAAGGGTGGCGGTCCGTGGCAAGGTGATAGGCATATGATGCTTGACAACGCTAGCCGGATGCAAGCGGCGGCCCGCAACTATCGGCACATTTACCCTGGCACAATGCAAAAGTCGGCTTACCGCATCGTCACAACAGCAAAAGCCGCTGGCATGCGAAGGCGCGCGGCGCCGACTTGCAGCGAAATTAGGCAGGCACGGCAGAATCTTGGATAATGGCGGCATTTCATCCATCCACTCACCACTTGATAGTAGGCTCCCATGTCCAAGATTTCTCCTGCCCCCGCCCCCTTTCAAACCAAACAGCTCAAACGCAAGCAGTTTTCCAGCACCGGCGACGTGCATATCCAGGGCGACGTGCTGATCGCGACGCAGCTGATCGTCGGCGGCGATTTGCTGGTCGANNGCCAAGGACGGCACGCCCTACATGGACAAGCTGGTGCATCCGGCCATCCTGCAGCGCGACGCCCATCATGAAGTCTTCGGTGGCTACGGCGACATTCAGGGCTTGGGGTATCTGGCCTGCGACGTGCTCGACTGCCATGGCAGCGTGCAACTCGACGACGTGTTCGACGTGGTGGAAGTGCAATACCTGGGCGGCCATCTGACCGCCAGCGAAATCCAGATTGCCGGTGACGGCAATGTCAAGGGCGAGGCCTTCAGCGAAACCGATATCACCGTGACCGGCAGCCTGTTTGCCGGCGCTATCACCAGCCAGGGCAATATCGACGCCGGCGCGCTGCACAGCCACGGCGACATCAGCTGCTGGGGCAGCCTGCGCGCCAACGGAGAAATCAGCAGCCTCAATGGCGAAATCCACAGCGGCCGCTGGATCGCCACCAAGGCCACCATTTACGCCGCCAAATACATCAAGGCCGGCGAATCAGTAGTGGCAGAAAAAGGCATCAACAGCGGCGACGACTACGGCATCCTGGCCGGTACCACGCTGCGCCGCTCGCTCTGGGCGACGCAGGCCTTCATCTCGGCACCGGGCAAGCCCAAACATATCTTGTCGGGCTTGTTCGTCGAAGGCAAAAAACTCAGGCATATCGACGCGCTGGAGAAAAAACGCAGCGACGAACTCGATTGGGAAATCCCGCGCAGGCTCAAGCGTGAGGCAGAACTGGCGTAATATTTTAAAAAGCATCCGCGCCACGACACACTGTTCATGCGGGTTTCCAGCCAAACTGGCTGGAAACCCGCATGGGGATTGCGCGCTGGCGCTGCCATCGGTGACCTGGCATTTCACGCCTGTACTTGTGCAGGTGCTTGCACAAGGCAAAAAAAACGTGCGATTGCATTCAAAGCAATCGCACGCCGGTGAGCCTAAGCGCATTTTTGCGCGGCAGGGACCAAACCCCCTACCGCATCTACATCACATTACGGTGTGCAGGTAACGCCGACAGCCGAGAACGCAGCAGCGACATCGGTCGCGCTATAGCCACGGTTGGTCGCTGCCTGCTGTACACCACACGCGCCTTGATTGAAGGTGCTTGAGGCAGTCCAGTACAGGCGGTTGGCATCTGCCATGACCTGGAAGGCTTTTTGTACATTCCAGCCGGTCTTGGTCGCCAGCAGGTAGAAAGCCTTGTTGTACACGCCGCTGGAATAATGGACGTCCAGTGTGCTGGTGAAATTGGCGGCGTTGTCTATCGAACGGCCATCCAGTGGCGGGTTGTACATATAACGCAAGGCACCGGCAGCCTTGAAGATTTCCGCGCCAACTTGGAAATCGTTAGTGCCCTTCATGTAGTTTTCGGCAGCTTCACCGGCCATATCGGAGAACGCCTCGTTCATACCGCCAGACATACCGGAATACACCAGGGCGGAATTCTGTTCAGTAAAGCCATGGCTCACTTCATGCGACGTCACATCCAGCGAAACCAGTGGATAGAAAGTCGTTGCGCCATCGCCGAAAAACATCGCTGTACCATCCCAGAAGGCATTTTCGTACGAGCGCTTGTAATGCACCTTCATCATCAGCTTCTGACTGATAGGGCGTACGCCTAACCATGCCTGATACATGTTAAATACCACGCCACCGAAATAGTGCGCGTCGTTCATCGGTGCATAACCGCCATTGACGAGTCGATTGGTGTTACGTGGGCAAGTGTAGCTAAACGGGGCTTTAGGTACGCGGGTTCCTTGACCCATGTCGTAAGTGGCGACATTGGTGTTATTCAACGAGCAGCTTGTGCCCGATTGTGTGACATCCAGGAAGCCGTAGTTAGTGCCGAACTCGTATTTGCCAGTCTTGGTGTTGCCGCCAGGGCCAGTGCCGATGGCAGCGTGGTTGATGCCTTCCCAGTGGTCGATCACGACACCGGTCGTGGCGTCCATCATGTAGAACGGACGGCGCGGCTCTTCAGTGTTGGTCGCGTTGAAGGAAACGACATACACCAGATGCGCGACATTGTTGGCGCCCATCTTGACATACAACTTGGCCTGGTCATTTTCGGTGTCGAAAATCTGCGCATGAGTCTTGGCCTGCATCAGCGCATCAGAGGTGGAGAAAATCGGCTTCACGCTAGGCAGGTCATTTTGCAGGTTGCGCAAGGCGGCGCCGGTCAGGTGAATCTTGCCCTTGCCGTCGTTGTGCTCGACGATGGCTTCGTTCCAGACTGGCACGCCCTGATACATTTGCTGGTGGCGCGTGACCGTCATGCCATTGGCATATTTCTGGCCGCGTTCAGCTTTAAGTTCGCCCGTTTTCAGGCCTGCCTGCGCGTGCAGGGCGCTATTGCCATGCTCGGTCTTGAGCACTTCGCGATTCGCGGCGCTGGCGCCGAATGCCGCAGTGATCAGCACAGCCATCATGGTAGGGCGTGCTATTTGATTCAATGTAACGCTCATTTTTTATCTCCGTTATTTATATATAAAAAGCGGCCAGGATTGCCTGAAAAAAAATCTGTTCATCGAGCGCGCTGCAGCTTCGCCGGCAGTGCGCACAACCAGGGGTTTCTATGACCATCTAATTGTCAAAATGAAAAAAAGTTTTCTTTTTATCTTATTTTGTGAACAAATAATATCAGCAAGTAATGTGTAAGAAATATTTTTGAACCAATTTTAGAGGAAAGTGTCGTTTTATTTTCCTTGTGTTTAGTTCTATTAATAACAGCATTTTAAATATTAGTTATAAAAGACAATAAAACAAGGTGCCTGGGACNNCAATCCACTCTTTCAGGAAGGCCTGCAAAGCCGGGCGCGAGACTGATTCGACCAGCAATTGCGCCCTGTCCACATTCGCCACCCGCGTCATCGTCATGGGGATAGGGTCGTGAATCGTGATGCCGGCGTGTCCGGTGCAGCCCGCCGCCTGTTGCAGAAAATCGAGCGCGGTCTGCAGCTCTTTGGCCTCGGCGCGCAGCAAGGCCTGATAGATGAACGGGGGCATGCCGGCTTGCTGGCGCTCTTCCAGCAAATCGTCGGCGAAGCGGTCATAGTCATGAGCCATCAGGGCGTGATACAGCGGATGGTCGGGGTAGCGGGTTTGCACCAGCACCTCGCTGATATTGCCGCCCTCCTTTTGCGCGGCGCGCCCGGCGCGGCCGGCCACCTGCATCAGCTGGGCAAACAGGCGTTCGCTGGCGCGGTAGTCTTGCGAGAACAGCGCGCTGTCGGGATTGAGCGCACCGACCAGCGTGAGATTCTTAAAATCATGCCCCTTGGCCACCATCTGGGTGCCGATCAGGATATCGACTTCGCCACGGTGCACGGTATCGAAGGCGGCTTCGGCGCTGCCCTTGAAACGGGTAGAGTCGGCATCGATGCGGAATACTCTTGCATCGGGAAAAATTGCTCTCAGCCCCTCCTCCATCCTCTGGGTGCCGCGGCCCAGCGGCTGCAAGTCGATATTGCCACAGGTCGGGCAGTGGCGCGGGATGCGTTGCTCGAAGCTGCAGTGATGGCAGCGCAGTGTGCGGTCTAGCTTGTGCATCACCAGATGGGCGGTGCAGCGCGTGCAATTGCTGATCCAGCCGCAGGCATCGCAGGCGATCACGGGGGCGTAGCCACGCCGGTTTAAAAACAGGAGTGATTGCTCACCCTTCTCAAGACGCTGCTTTATCGCGCCTATCAATCTGGCAGTCAAGCCTTCCGCGGGTTTTTCATGTTCCAGATTGATGATCTTCACGACCGGCAAGACGGCATCCCTGACCGCACGCTCGCGCAATTCCAACTTGCGGTAGCGCCCCACTTTGGCATGCTGCCAGGTTTCCAGCGAAGGCGTGGCGGAACCGAGCACCACCGGTACGCCCAGTTGATGGGCGCGCCATACCGCCAGATCGCGCGCGGAATAACGCAGGCCTTCCTGCTGCTTGTAGGAAGGGTCATGCTCTTCGTCGATGACGATCAGCTTCAGGTGCGGCAGCGAGGCGAGTATCGCCAGGCGCGTGCCGAGCACGATGCGCGCCTGGCCAAGATGCGCCGACAACCAGTGCAGTAAGCGCTCACCTTCTGCCATGCCGCTGTGCAGGGTGGCGATCTGTATGCCGGAAAAACGCTGGCGCAAATTGTTTTCCAGCTGGGGCGTCAGATTGATTTCAGGCACCAGGATCAGCACCTGCGCCTCGTCCGATTGCGCCAGGATGCGCGCCGCCGCCTGCAGGTACACCTCGGTCTTGCCGCTGCCGGTCACGCCATACAGCAGATGCGGAGCGAACTTCTGCGCACCGGCAATCGCATCGACGGCTTCCTGTTGCGCGGGATTCAGCGGCGGTTCGGGATTCGGGCTGGCGTCGCGCGCTGGCTGCAACTTTGCCAGTTTCTTCAGGTTGCGCTCCAGCGAGGTGGCCTTGGCGGCGCGCAAGTTGCGCGGCAGGGCGGGCACCGCGACTTCACCCACAGGCCGCTGGTAGTAATCGGCGGCGAAATGGCACAGCGCCAGCCAGTGCCCGCTTAAGGGAGCCAGCTGGCTACGCACTTCAATCACGTCCTTGAGCTTGGCCGCGGGCACCTCAGTCTGGTCGCTGATGCCGGTTATCACACCCATCAGCTCTTGCCGGCCGAAAGGCACCAGCGCCAGCTGGCCGATTTGCGGCACAGAAGCGCCGCGCTCCGGCGCGCCATCAAGCGCTGTGGACGACGGCGCTACCCAGCGATAGTCAAAAGTAGTATCGAGCGGGGTGTCAAGGGCGATTTTGAGTATGCAATGTTCCACGAACTTAATGTAACTCTTGAGGTAGTGCGCTAACTTGCGGTTTCATAAGGCCTTTTTGACATATCCACATTAACTGTGGATAACTTTGTGGAAAACTCTCTATTGACAAAGCTTTGCGCTAGGCTTTATGCGGGTTTCAACAGATTGCTCATTCTACACGCAGGGAAACAAACCTTTTAAAAACAATGACTTGCAAAAGTGAATAAAGTCTTGAAAATAAATTTTCTCGATTTTTTTTGCCTCCTCAAATTTGTGCATAACTGGCATAAAAGGTGCACGTGCAGCAATAATTTGGTGCGCCCAATTCCTTGGTTCTCCCAGCCTTTCAGGGCTGGAAGGCGCATGGCGATTGCGTTTTGCGCCGCACCATGACGTATTGACAAGGATAGGCAGGTCATAGGGCTTTGGTGCGGGAGCGATTTTATCAATATGGCATGACTGTTTCTGTTTTTACGCGCGATTCTGGCGCATCTGGCGGCTGACTTCATGCACCGTCTCTACCAACACGGAAACCGCTTCAGGAGGGGTAAATTGGGAAATGCCGTGGCCCAGATTGAAGACGTGGCCATGACCGGCTGACGGCGTGCCATACGAAGTCAGCGCGGCGCTGACCTGCTCGCGTATCTGTGCCGGATCGGCAAACAACACCGCNNGTGAAAACAATGACGGGAATACGCTGGCCGTCTTTCTCGCGCTGCAACTGGTTGACGACATCCTGCATGTATTTGAGGGAGAAGCGCTGATAGGCGCCATCCGCCAGGGCGCCGCCCCAGCTATCAAAAATCATCACGGCCTGGGCGCCGGCATCGATCTGCGCGTTCAGATAGGCCGCGACCGCATCGGCGTTGGTGCGCAGGATGTGATCCATCAGGTCCGGGCGCTTGTACATCATGCTCTTGACCGTATGGAAATCACGTGAGCCCTGGCCTTCCACCATGTAGCAGGCCAAGGTCCACGGGCTGCCGGCAAAGCCGATCAGCGGCACACGGCCGTTGAGGGTGTGACGGATTTGCGTCACCGCATCAAACACATATTGCAGACTACCCGCTTCCGGCACCCTGAGCGCCATCACGTCTTTCTCGTCCTTGAGCGGACGCTCGAACTTTGGCCCCTCACCCTCTTCAAAATACAGACCCAGCCCCATGGCGTCGGGCACGGTCAGAATGTCGGAAAACAAGATCGCCGCATCCAGCGCAAACCTGTCCAGCGGCTGTATGGTGACTTCTGTCGCGAAATCCGGATTCTTGGCCAGACTCAAAAACGAACCCGCACCTTTGCGGGTAGCCCGATATTCAGGCAGATACCGGCCAGCCTGGCGCATCAGCCACAATGGGGTGTAGTCGGTTTCCTGACGCAATAATGCTTTCAGGAAAGTATCGTTTTTAAGCGGGGCAAAAGGTGTGGACATAAGGGCTTTCAGATGGACTTCATACTTTGTGCAAACAACAAACCGCCATTATCGCCGATGCTTGCGCTACTAGCATCTGATCTGGCGCAATTTGCTTGAATTCTGGAAATTTCACAGCCTGGATTTTCTGTGGATAACTTTGTGGATAGTTTTTGGAAAATTTAATTTGGCGTCAAAAATTTGATGTAAGCATTGAGGATATTCCTTTAAACGATTGATTTAATTAGATTTAATATTATCCCTAAAGAAAGTTATTCAGCGTAAGGTAAAAACTCCCTGAATGGCGTTGTGCATAAGTAAGTGCGCCGCTCCACTTTATGCTGAATTTTTAATCAGGATAATTCACCTTCGGCAAGAGCGGAAATGCGCCAGCAGCTTGCCGATTTGAGCCTATACAGCGCGCCGAACCGGCTTGCTGACAGGCGGTCACACCACCTTGATTTTGCTGTACTCAGGCTTGCCTGGAGGGAAGCTTAATTTCATGCTGACCAGTTTCTCGGTGACGATATGGGCGATGGCGAGATTCCTCTGGGTTTTGGAATTGGCAGGGATGATGTACCAGGGGGCGTGGTCGGCATCGCTGGCCTTGATCGCGTCGGTATAGACTTCCTGATAACGCGCCCAATGCTCGCGCTCGGCCAGATCTTGCGCATCAAATTTCCAGTGTTTTTGCGGATCTGCCAGGCGCTCCTCCAGCCTTCGTTTTTGTTCTTCTTTTGAGATGTGCAGGAAAAACTTCAGAATAACGGTGCCAGTCTCAACCAACATGCGTTCAAAATCCCGTATTTGCCTCAATCTCCGCTCACATTCCTTCTGGTCTATCCAGTCGTGCACCCGCGTGATCAACACATCCTCATAGTGGCTGCGGTTGAAGATAACGACCTCTCCCTTGCCGGGGACTTCCTGATGGATGCGCCACAGGTAATCGTGCTCGCGTTCTACCGTACTGGGCGCCTTAAAAGCGACGGTACGGGCACCGAGCGGGTTAATCTGACCGAATACCCCGCGCACCGTGCCGTCTTTACCAGAGGTATCCATGCCCTGCAAGACGATCAGTAATTTCTGCTGTTTTTGCGCATAGAAGATTTCTTGATAGTCAGCGATCTTTTCCGCCAGCTGCATCGTGCTTAACTTGTCTGCGGACTTAGTTTCTGCCTTGCTAGTGCCCTTGTCCCCGATCCTTTCCAATAGGGGGCGAAGCGCTGCATCGGCGTCTTTGAGTTGCAGTGTGGAGCTGGAGCGAAATAATGCGCTGATAGTCATGACAATCCCTAAAACGTGTAATACGGTTAGCCGCCGGAAAAAAGCAACGCATGTTCTATCTTCGTGCATTTGTCCATGATCACTTGCAGGCCGGCGGCTTCTGCACGCCTTGCCGCAGCTTCATTTTTGATATCCAATTGCATCCACAGACAGCCGGCGCCAACGGCAATCGCCTCCCCGGCAACCGGTGGAATATCTTCGGATTTCCGGAAGCAATCGACGATATCTATCTGTAAGCCAGTTTCCTGAACGGCTTGCGCCAGACTGGCATAGCAGCGCTCGCCGAGGATAATGCTTCCTGCCTGAGCCGGGTTAACCGGGATAACGCGGTAGCCGTGTTGTTGCAGGTAGGCGGCCACTTCATAACTGGCACGTTCCGGTTTCGGTGACAGGCCAACCACGGCGATGGTCTTGGCATTCTCTAGCAATAAGCCTATGCTGCGCGCTTGCATGAATAATCTCCCGGTATCCACTTTTCAAATCGACAGAAATTGACGTGACAAAAATAAAAGGCAGCCTGGGCTGCCTTTTATTTTACTACCGGTGCTTAGAACACAAGGTAGCCTGCATGTGGAAATTAACGCTTTTGACGTAATTTCGTGATTGCTGCCAATTGCGCTATCGCTACCGCCAATTCTGCCTGCGCCTGAGCGTAGTCAATCTTGGATTCGCGATTCACCAGAGCTTCTTCCGCCATTTTCTTGGCTTCTATTGCTTTGGCTTCGTCCAGATCGTGACCGCGAATCGCGGTATCAGCCAGGACAGTCACTGTGTTCGGCTGCACTTCAAGGATGCCACCAGCGACGAATACGAGCTCGTCGTCTGCCTGGCCAGGGACCTTGATGCGCACTGCGCCCGGCTTGATGCGGGTGATCAACGGTGTGTGCTGTGGGTAGATACCCAATTCACCCGCTTCACCCGGCAACGCGACGAACTCAGCTTCACCGGAGAAGATCAACTCTTCCGCAGAAACTACGTCAACGTGAATAGTGTGTGCCATGTTCAAACTTTCTGATTCGTCAAAGGTTCAAAAAATGCACCGCTTTTCTGTCTGGCCTTGCATGCAATTGAGATCGCATGCAAAGCCTGAACAGATTTAAGCAGCCATTTTCTTCGCTTTTTCGATTGCTTCGTCGATAGTGCCTACCATGTAGAACGCTTGTTCTGGCAGGTGATCGAGTTCGCCGGAAGCGATCATCTTGAAGCCCTTGATCGTGTCTTTCAGCGAGACGTATTTACCTGGTGAACCGGTAAATACCTCAGCAACGTGGAAAGGCTGAGACAAGAAACGTTGCATCTTACGTGCACGAGCAACCAGCAACTTATCTTCAGGCGCCAATTCATCCATACCCAGAATCGCGATAATGTCACGCAATTCTTTGTAGCGCTGCAGAGTACCTTGAACAGCGCGTGCTGTTTCGTAGTGCTCTTGACCAACCACTTGCGGATCCAATTGACGTGAGGTCGAATCGAGTGGATCAACCGCTGGATAGATACCCAGGGAGGCGATATCACGCGACAGAACCACGGTGGAATCCAAGTGAGCAAAAGTTGTCGCTGGAGATGGATCGGTCAAGTCATCGGCTGGAACATAAACCGCTTGGATCGAAGTGATCGAACCGGTCTTAGTCGATGTAATACGCTCTTGCAGACGGCCCATTTCTTCAGCCAGAGTCGGCTGGTAACCCACGGCGGAAGGCATACGGCCAAGCAGCGCGGAAACTTCAGTACCGGCCAAGGTATAACGGTAGATGTTATCGACGAAGAACAGCACGTCTTTACCTTCGTCACGGAAACCTTCAGCGATCGTCAAGCCAGTCAACGCAACGCGCAGACGGTTACCTGGCGGTTCATTCATCTGACCGTACACCATCGCCACTTTAGATTGTTCCGGATTTTCCAGATCAACCACCTTAGCGTCAGCCATCTCGTGGTAGAAGTCGTTACCTTCACGGGTACGCTCACCCACACCGGCAAACACGGACAAGCCGCTGTGTGCCTTAGCGATGTTGTTGATCAGTTCCATCATGTTCACGGTCTTACCCACACCCGCACCACCGAACAGACCGACCTTACCGCCTTTTGCGAACGGGCAGATCAAGTCAATCACCTTGATACCTGTTTCGAGCAGCTCTTGCGATGGCGACAGTTCGTCGTACGCAGGTGCTTTGCGGTGGATCGATGCTGTGGTTTCACGGCTAACCGGACCACACTCATCAATCGGATTACCCAATACGTCCATGATGCGACCCAGTGTTGCTTTACCGGTCGGTACCATAATTGGCTTACCGGTATTGGTCATCATCATGCCGCGGCGCAGACCATCGGAAGTACCCAGCGCGATGCAACGGACAATACCGTCACCCAATTGCTGTTGCACTTCCAATGTCAGGTCAGAGCCTTCCATTTTTAAGGCATCGTAAACCTTAGGCATCGCATTGCGTGGAAATTCAACGTCCACAACAGCGCCGATACACTGAACGATTTTGCCATCAGCCATGTTCGTTCCTTCAATAAATAAAATTCAGTTTAGACCGCTGCCGCGCCGGCGACGATCTCGGAAAGCTCTTTGGTAATTGCAGCTTGGCGGGTTTTGTTATAGATCAATTTCAACTCGCCAATCACGCTGACTGCGTTATCGCTAGCTGATTTCATCGCCACCATACGTGCCGATTGCTCAGACGCCATGTTTTCTGCCACTGATTGATAAATCAGCGCCTCAACATAGCGTACCAACAATTCATCAATCACCGTTGCTGCATCTGGCTCGTAGATGTAATCCCATGAATGGGATGATTTATCTGCTTCCAGCTGACCAGCCTGCAGGGGCAGTAACTGCTCCATTACCGGCTGTTGCTTCATGGTGTTAACAAATTTGTTGTAGCAAACGTAGACTGCATCTAGCTTACCTTCCTGATAGGCATCCAGCATCACTTTCACTGGGCCAATCAGTTTATCTAGGTGCGGTGTATCGCCGAGTTGCACAACGTGCGACACGACAGGTGCACCCACCCGATTGAGGAAACCAAGACCTTTATTACCAATTGCGACCGCTTCAATTTTTGAACCGCTATCCTCGACTTCGCGCATTTTGTTGGTGACCAAACGCAATACGTTGGTATTCAAGCCACCACACAAACCCTTGTCCGTGGTCACAATGATCAATCCGACTTTCTTGGATTGCGTCTGCTGGACCATAAAAGGGTGCGTGTACTCAGGGTTTGCCTGTGACAAGTTCGCAGTGATATTACGAATTTTTTCACTGTAAGGACGTGCCGCACGCATCCGCTCTTGCGCTTTACGCATTTTGGATGCGGCGACCATTTCCATCGCCTTAGTGATCTTCTTCGTATTTTCTACGCTTTTGATCTTGCCACGTATCTCTTTACCTACAGCCATGAGTATTGACTCCTTCTAGCTATAGTAAATTAATAGGCGCCGGATTTTTTGAAATCAGCAACAGCGGCAGACATGGCAGCTTCGCCATCCTTGTCCAATTGCTTGGTTTCTTCTATCTTTTGCAACAATGCTGCGTGACTAGTCTTCATGTAGTTATGTACGCCAGCTTCGAAAGCCAAAACTTTCGCGACAGGTACATCATCCAGGAAACCTTTGTTCACCGAGAACAAAGTGACCGCCATCAGAGAGATTGACAGAGGTGCGTACTGAGCCTGTTTCAGCAATTCGGTCACACGCGCACCGCGATCGAGTTGCTTGCGTGTTGCAGCATCGAGATCAGAGGCGAACTGTGCAAACGCAGCCAATTCACGGTACTGGGCCAGATCGGTACGGATACCGCCGGACAGGTTTTTGATGACCTTAGTCTGGGCAGCACCACCAACGCGGGACACCGAAATACCGGCGTTAATCGCAGGACGGATACCGGCGTTAAACAGGGAAGTTTCCAGGAAGATCTGACCGTCGGTAATCGAAATTACGTTGGTTGGAACGAAAGCGGAAACGTCACCGGCCTGAGTTTCAATGATAGGCAACGCTGTCAATGAACCTGTCTTACCTTTAACTGCACCGTTGGTGAATTTCTCAACGTAGTCAGGGTTCACGCGCGCTGCGCGCTCCAACAAACGGGAGTGGAGGTAGAACACGTCACCTGGATATGCTTCGCGACCTGGTGGACGGCGCAGCAACAAGGACAATTGACGGTAAGCAACAGCCTGCTTGGACAGATCATCATAAATGATCAAAGCATCTTCACCACGATCGCGGAAGTATTCGCCCATCGCGCAACCGGAGTAAGCAGAGACATATTGCATCGCTGCTGATTCGGCCGCGGTAGCAGCTACCACGATAGTGTATTCCATCGCGCCGTGGGCTTCTAAAGCACGCACGACGTTTTTGACGGAAGACGCTTTTTGACCAATCGCGACATAGATACATGTCACGTTTTGACCTTTTTGGTTGATCACGGCATCAATCGCTACCGCTGTTTTACCCGTTTGACGATCACCAATGATCAATTCGCGCTGACCACGACCAACTGGAACCATGGAGTCAATAGACTTCAGGCCAGTTTGCAAAGGTTCAGAAACGGATTGACGAGCAATAACGCCCGGAGCAATTTTTTCGATAGGTGTCGTCAATTTTGCATTGATCGGACCTTTACCGTCGATAGGATGACCCAGCGCATTGACAACACGGCCACGCAATTCAGGGCCGATAGGCACTTCCAGAATACGGCCGGTACATTTCACTGTATCGCCTTCGGAAATGTGTTCGTAGTCGCCCAAAATAACGGCACCAACGGAATCACGTTCCAAGTTCAGGGCCAGACCAAATGTGTTGCCTGGGAATTCCAGCATCTCGCCTTGCATCGCGTCTGACAGACCGTGAATGCGGCAGATACCGTCGGTAACGGAAATAACCGTACCTTGATTACGAATCTCAGCTGTGTCGCCAAGGCCTTGAATCCGGCTCTTGATCAACTCGCTGATTTCTGATGGGTTGAGTTGCATACTAACTCCTAAAATTAATTCAGTACTTACGTCCGCTAATTAAGCGGTCAAAGCGACTTGCATCTGTTGCAGTTTGGCACGCACGGAAGTATCCAGCACTTGGTCACCAACCACGATATGTACGCCACCGATAAGGGAAGGGTCCACTTTCACAGTCGAGTGCAACTTGCGGCCGAATTTCTTTTCCAGCGTGATCGTCAAATCACTTATCTGTGCTGCCGTCATTTCAAACGCGCTGGTAATTTCTGCATCTGCAGCGCCAGCTTCGGCGTTTTGCAAAACATGAAATTGACTGGCGATTTCTGGCAACAGGGTTAAGCGATCATAGTCCGCGAGCGTATTGACGAAGTTTTTAGCTTCGACACTATCATTCAACGGAGATTTCAACACGGACAAGAAAGTCTCTGCAGTTTGCTTTGCTGTGACTTTTGGATTGTGTGCAAGGGCGAGTACATCTGGATGTGCCGCTACTTGTGCCATCTCAGCAACCAAGTCCGACCAAGCGGACAGGTTGCCGGATTTAGCAACACGAAACAAGGCTTCGGCGTAAGGACGAGCGATCGTTGCGTTTTCTGCCATGATTACAGCTCAGTCTTCAACTGGTTTAACAAATCGGCATGCGCCGATGCATTAACCTCACGCTTCAGAATTTGCTCTGCGCCTTTGACTGCCAATGTGGCAACCTGGTCGCGCAATTCTTCGCGTGCTTTAGTGACTTGATTGTCTGCTTCAGCTTTTGCAGCAGCAATAATGCGTGCGGCTTCTGCGTTGGCAGTATTCTTGGCATCTTCAACGATCAACTGTGCGCGCTTTTCAGCGCTGGCAACATGCTTCAAGCCTTCTTCGCGTGCTCCAGCCAATTCAATTTGCACACGTTTTTCAGCATCCTGCATCTTTGCCTGACCAAGATCAGCAGCAGCCAAGCCATCGGCAATTTTTTGCCTACGAGCATCGATTGCACCAATCAACGGTGGCCACACGAATTTCATCGTGAAGAGCGCCAGGATGAAAAACACCCCGGCTTGGTACCACATTGTTAAATTAAGGTTCACGGTAGTTTCCTATGAAAATAATCGTTCCGTAAGCAGATCTGCTTACGGTAGAAAAAGGAAAGCTAATTAGCCTTTGAATGGATTTGCTGTTGCGAAGAACATAGCGATACCAACACCGATAATGAAAGCAGCATCGATCAGACCGGCCAGCAACAACATTTTACCTTGCAGTTTATCCATCAATTCTGGTTGACGGGCTGAAGCTTCCAGATATTTACCACCCATCAGAGCGATACCGATACATGCACCCAAAGCGCCCAAACCGATGATCAAACCACAAGCCAATGCAACCATAGCGACGTTAGTCATAACAATTCCTTCAGAGATTAAAAATTAAAAAAAACAAAAAAACAAAAAAACAAATTTCAACAAAACCTAGTACTAAAAATTAATGCGCTTCGTGGGCCTGGCCCATGTACACCAGAGACAACATCATGAAAATAAATGCCTGCAGGAACACGATCAGGATATGGAAAATCGCCCAAACAGAGCCAGCGAACAAATGACCCACACCACCGAATACCGTTGCAGATGAACCTAACAAGGCGATCAGCAAGAACAATAATTCACCGGCGAACATATTACCGAAAAGTCGCATACCGAGCGAAAAGGTTTTTGCCGCATATTCAACCACGTTCAATGCCAGGTTGGCGGGAAACAGCATAGGGCCAAATGGTGCGGAGAATAACTCTTTAACGAAACCGCCAGCGCCTTTGATTTTCACGCTGTAATACATCATCAAGGCAAAAATACCGACCGAAATACCCAGAGTGCCGTTCAGATCAGCCGTCGGTACAACGCGATGGTGAATCGAAGAGTCAATTCCCAGTGCAGGGAAAATCCATTGAGAAAACAGATCGACCGGCAAGAAATCCAGCGAATTCATCAGCGAAACCCAGACAAAAATAGTCAGCGCCATAGGTGCGATAAAGCTGGTGTTGCCGTGAACGATGCTTTTCGCCTGATTGTCAACCATCTCAACCAGCATCTCGATGGCGGACTGGAAGCGACCAGGCACACCTGAACTTGCCTTACGTGCCGCCATGTACATCAACAAGCTGCCGATCACACCACAGGCGATGGACCAGAATAAGGTATCGTAATTGAGGATGGACATGTCCACCAAGGCTGTTTGTTGCTCGTGCGAATTAGAAAGATGTCCCAGGTGATGGGAAATATATTCTGACGCGGTGGGTGCTGCGTGCTCAGTTGCGCTCATAGTTTGTATCTAAATAGTAAGATGAAATAACTTTTCAGTATCACGACGATCCCAGCGATAAACGCTACCCAATGCAAATCGTGATACAACCAGACAACCGCGATCATGAGCGCAATTGTCGATCCAATTTTTATAAACTCACCGATAAAGAAACTCATCGGATTGCCGCCCCCCGGTTTTTTCGCGCTGGCAGTCAAGCGCAAGGCAAATAGAGCATTCGGGATGGCACAACTAAGCCCGCCAAGTAGAGCGGAAATTCCTGCGGAAAGGCCAGACACAAAAACTGCCACCAGCGCGACTAACAAAGCTGCTGCAAATTGCAACAGAACTATACGCGCCATGCCATTTCCTCATTATTTACAATTATTTATTGCTTGTAGATTGATGGTCATCAAACAGACGTTTTACCATCCCATCTAAGGACTGCGAAAATTATCAGCAGCCAAAGCCCCAAAATTATACGTGGTAGTGCATCGCATCGTCAAACGATTAATGCGTCGCACCAAAATGAGACAATATAATGTTTTGATCGAAATTTNNACACCATCAAGTGAATCAAGATCAGCGAAATCGATCAGCATTTGACCCCGCCCTTTCGTCCCCATTTTTAGCGTGACCTGGGTGGCCAGCAAATCGGACAGTTCTTCTTCCAGCCGCGTAATATCGCGCGACTTTTCCGCTTTATCCTTGGTTTTCGCAGGTGAACTCATTTCTGCGGTGGTTCGGGCGACTAATTTCTCAGCCTCTCTTACTGACATTCTTTTCGCGACGACCTGATTTGCCAGTTGAATCTGCGTTGCAGCGTCGGTGACCAGCAAAGCGCGGGCGTGTCCCATATCGATATCACCCGCCATTAACATCGTCTGCACGGGTTTGGCGAGATTGAGCAATCGCAGCAGATTCGATACTGCGCTGCGTGAACGCCCTACCGCGCTGGCGGCCTGCTCATGCGTGAAGGCGAAATCTGATATGAGCCGGTGTATCCCTTGCGCTTCTTCCAGCGGATTGAGGTCTTCGCGCTGGATGTTTTCAATCAACGCCATTGCAGCGGCGGCCTGATCGTCAACATCCTTGACCAGCACCGGGACCTCCTCCAGGCCAGCCATCTGCGAAGCACGGAAACGCCGCTCTCCGGCAATGATTTCGTAACGCGTGACACCATTATTCTGCCCGATTGGGCGAACCAAAATAGGCTGCATCAAACCTTGAGCCTTAATGGATGACGCCAGCTCGGTCAGCGCGCCCTCGTCCATTCTGGTTCGGGGCTGGTACTTACCGGCCTGCATTTGCGTAATCAGCAAACTGGTGGGCGCACCGGCCACTGTCGGTACCGCTTCGCTAAAGTCGCCTGCGCCATCAAACAATGCTTCCAGGCCGCGGCCCAATCCTTTTTGTTTCTTCGTTGCCATTATTTTGTTTCCGACTTATTGTCCAATGATTTAATCCGCTCGACCATCTCTGCGCCGAAGGCGATATATGCCTGGGCACCTTTTGAGGACGGGTCAAACACTACCCCGGGGATGCCGTAGGATGGCGCTTCAGCCAGGCGTACATTACGCGGGATCAGGGTTTTGAATACCTTGTCGCCGAAATGCTGTTCGAGTTGATCCGATACCTGCTGCGAAAGTGTCATGCGCGGATCAAACATCACGCGCAACAAACCGACGATTTTCAGGTCTGGATTCAGGTTTGCCGATACTTTTTTTATCGTATTGGCCAGATCCGACAGACCCTCTAGGGCATAGTATTCGCACTGCATGGGAATGATGACGCCGTTGGCGGCACACAATCCGTTCAAGGTGAGCATAGACAAGGCTGGCGGGCAATCGATCAGGATGAAATCATAGTTAGCGCTCACTTCCATCAAGGCATCGCGCAGACGCTTGTCACGGTTTTCCAACTCGACCATTTCGACTTCGGCGCCGGCGAGTTCTCGATTCGACGGCAAGACATCAAACCTGCCCGCCTCCGATCGCTGTATGGCAGACTGGGTATCTGACATGCCCAGCAACACCTGGTAAATCGAGGCGTTCAGCTTGGCCTTGTTGATCCCCGCTCCCATCGTGGCATTGCCCTGTGGATCGAGATCGACCAGTAACACCCGTTGGTCGAGTTTGGCTAATCCGGCGGCGAGATTAACAGTGGTAGTGGTTTTGCCCACACCACCTTTTTGATTGGCGACACAAAAAATTTTAGCCATTTTACTTTAGGGTAAGTTTTGTTTCGGACTCAACAAGCAACATCAGAGCGACTCTTTTTCTATCGTGATCAAATGACGCTCGACATCCAGTCCAGGGACAGAGAGTGGCTCGATGGCGACCACCTTCCAGCCCGCCGGCAAGCGGTCGATTTCCTCATTCGGCGCAACGCCCTTCATGGCAAAAAAATGCCCGCCATCGGCCAGCAGATGGCCAGACCAGTTCACGAAATTGCATAACTCGGAGAATGCGCGCGAGGTAATGACGTCGAATTTTTGCGTCACCTGCAGCGCCTCTACCCTACCGGTATGTATGGTGACGTTAGTCAGTCCAAGCTCGGCCTTTGCCTGAGTCAGGAAGGCGGTTTTCTTGTTGACGGTGTCTATCATGGAGACATGCTTCTCTGGATAAGTGATCGCCAAAATCATCCCGGGCAAACCGCCGCCGGAACCGACATCGAGAATATTACGGGCATCTTTGAACGCATGTGCGGCCGACAGGGAGTCGAGCAGATGCAGCCTGACCATCTCACTGGGGTCGCGTACCGAAGTCAGGTTATAAACGGAGTTCCACTTAAATAACAATGCCAGATAGGAAACCATCTGGCCGATTTGCGCCTCACTCAGGGAAAGCGGCAATGACTTCACGCCGTCCCGCAACAGTGCGGTCAGTGCATCACGATTAAATCCGCTCATTCGGCCTCCACGNNTCCACGTCTGCAGCAACAAAACCCTTGAAACCACGCTTCTTCAAGTGCACCAGCAATAATGAAATAGCCGCTGGAGTGACACCGGAAATCCGTCCGCACTGTCCCAGACTTTCCGGCCTATGGGCATTGAGCTTTTGCTTTACCTCCATCGACAAGCCATTCACCTCAAGATAATCAAAATCTTCCGGCATCTTCAGGTTCTCGAAGTAGGCATGACGCTCGACTTCCTTCGCCTGCCGGCTGATATAGCCGGAATACTTAATTTGAATTTCCACCTGCTCTTTGACAGCCGCGTCGAGCACGCCGGGACCGGCAAGTGGCTGCCCTTCCTTGCCCTGAAGGCTCATCAAGCTATCGTAAGTCACATGTGGCCTGCCCAGCAGGTCGGCCAGAGAATATTCGCGTTCGAGTGCCTTGCCGACGACACGCTCACCTTCGGCATCTTCCAGAATACGCGGGCTGACCCAGGTCGACTTGAGCCGTTCCATTTCACGTGAAACCGCCTCGCGCTTGCGTTCAAAGACCTCCCACTGAGCATCACCGACGCAACCAAGACGACGACCAATCTCGGTCAGACGCATATCGGCATTATCCTCACGCAAGCTGAGACGGAACTCAGCGCGGCTGGTAAACATCCGATATGGCTCCTGCACGCCTTTCGAAGTCAGGTCATCGACCAGCACGCCCAGATAGGCCTCATCGCGGCGCGGCACCCAGGCATCCCGCCCCTGGGTCTGCAATGCCGCATTCAAGCCAGCCAGCATGCCTTGTGCTGCTGCCTCCTCATAACCGGTGGTGCCATTGATCTGCCCGGCAAAAAACAGTCCCTTTATCTGGCGTGTTTCTAGCGATGTTTTCAAACCACGCGGATCGAAGTAATCATATTCGATCGCATACCCCGGGCGCAAAATATAGGCATTTTCCATACCGCGCATGGAACGCACAAGATCCAGCTGCACATCGAACGGCAGGCTGGTCGAGATCCCGTTCGGATAATATTCATTGGTCGTCAAGCCTTCCGGTTCGAGAAAAATCTGGTGCGACTCCTTACCGGAAAAGCGGTGAATCTTGTCTTCTATCGAAGGACAGTAGCGCGGCCCGACACCCTCAATCACTCCGGTATACATGGGGCTTCGATCCAGCCCGGCGCGGATAATATCGTGCGTCTGTTGATTGGTATGCGTGATCCAGCAAGGCAACTGCCTAGGATGCATGGAGACATTCCCCATCACCGAAAATACCGGTATCGGATCCAAGTCCCCTGGCTGTTCCTGCATCACGGAAAAATCGATGCTGCGCCCGTCTATACGCGGCGGCGTCCCGGTTTTCAATCGCCCTTGCGGCAAGGCAAGTTCCTTCAGGCGCATCGACAGCGATACCGCAGGAGGGTCTCCCGCCCTGCCCGCCGAGTAATTATTCAGCCCGACATGGATTTTCCCATCAAGGAAAGTACCAGCAGTCAACACCACGGAACGCGAACGGAAGCGCACGCCTATCTGGGTAACGGCACCAACCACCCTGTCACCTTCAACAATCAGGTCATCAACAGCCTGCTGGAATATCCACAGGTTTTCCTGGTTTTCCAGGCGATGGCGAATTGCCTGCTTGTACAAAATCCTATCCGCCTGTGCCCTGGTCGCTCTCACTGCCGGGCCTTTTGACGAATTAAGGATGCGAAACTGTATCCCAGCCTCATCGGTCGCGATCGCCATTGCCCCGCCCATCGCATCCACTTCCTTGACCAAATGTCCCTTGCCGATGCCGCCGATGGAGGGATTGCATGACATTTGACCTAGGGTTTCAATGTTATGCGTCAGCAACAAGGTCTTTTGCCCCATACGTGCCGCAGCCAAGGCGGCCTCAGTACCGGCGTGGCCACCACCAACAACAATTACATCAAACTCTTTTGGATAGAACATGGAATGCTTTGACTTAAGTAGATCTGGAGAGGCACGATTATAGTTGTTTTTTGCCGTTTACTTATTTTGAATTGTTCGCGCCTGATAAAAATATGGCCCATGTTTCACGTGAAACATGGGCCACCGCAATCGCCACTTACATTAATTTCTAAAAAAAACCGAATACAAAACCAGAAAAACCCCTGTTACAAACAAGCCGTAATACGCATACAGGCGCCAGGTTTTTTCAGCCACCAGCACCCGCTTCGACCTCCGGCGCCGCCGCCTTTCCGGATTCGGATACACATGGACCAATTTGGTTTTATTGCGCGAAGAAGGAATAACACCTTCCAGAGACAGGTCCAGCGGCAGAGTAAAATCCGCATCATACAAGCCATCCACACCGTAATCAGGCATTAATAAACGACCGCCTAGCGTGGATGCCATGCCCGTCCTTGTATTCACAGCCAAGCCTGATCCACCTCCACCAGAGATCATGGGTGTATAGGATTGCATTTTTATTACATCATCATCCCCCACTGTTGATTGCTTAGACGGAGACTTATTTGTCAGAAAATTTTCCAGCATGTCAGGATGAATCGGCTCCCGGTCTGTGCCCATCACAGGAAAAAGAATTTCCACCACAAGACCCTTTTGATGCAGCACCTGCAATGCCTGACCTATTTTTTCCGGTACTAAACTGCGCAATTTTTTCTGGATGTCGGCATAAGTATTTACCCCATTTACGAGGACCAGAAGCAATCGCTCGCTATGGCGCAGCGCCGACTGATTCTTGCGAATTTCTGCGTTGCCGGATTCTGTGCGCTGAAATATCACGCCATCTTGATAAGCCACCGATAACTCCTCAATTATTCACATGTTTCACGTGAAACAAATTCACTTTAAAAAAGCATCATAGGCAGTCTTCAGTATCAAGGCGCTGACCACCAGCAGAAACATTTGCCGGACAAACCCGCTGCCATGCCGAATCGCCAAGCGGCTACCCGTCAGGGAGCCAGCGATCCCACATACGGCCATCGCCAATCCTACCTGCCAGATAAGATGCCCGCTGTAACCAAACCACAACAATGCAGCGGCATTGCATGCAACATTCAACACTTTGGCGACCGCAGATGCGCGCAAAAAATCATATCCGAACAAACGTACGAAGAAAAATATAAAGAAACTGCCGGTCCCCGGGCCGAAAAATCCGTCATAAAAACCTACCCCGCCAGCAACCAGCATTGCCATTGAGCGCTCTTTCCGCCCCTTGAAAATCGGCGCGTGATGAACGCCGAGATCCTTGCGTTTAAATGTGTACACAGCGACGGCAAACAGAATAAACGGCAGCCCCATGCGCAGGTAGGTGGGTGGCAAATGCGTGACGGTAAATGCCCCGGCGAAGGCCAGGAGGAAGGCCGTCAGGGCAGCCGGCAATACTATCTCCCACTGTATGCGGACGGCACGCATGTAATTCACTGCCGCAACCGACGTGCCCCAGATCCCCGCCAGCTTGCTGGTCCCGAGCAGGGTAGCGGGCGCGGTACCGGGCAAGACTGAAAACAAGGCGGGCAATTGCACCAATCCACCGCCACCGACAACCGCATCGACAAATCCCGCGAGAAAAGCGGCTACACCCAAGATCAGAAAGTCCATTTGTATGATTGAAATCTATTCAGGCTAACAGGATAACAAGACTTGCTACAATAGGCACAACATCTTGTTCCTTCAGCACTCCCGTGCAGTTTCTTTCAGTCCCTTGCTGCTTCTATTGATAAGCCAAATACCATGGATAATTTTGAATTTCGCACAGTTCCCAGCCTGATCAGCCAGGCTGGCGCTGCGGCCCAATTGGGTGATATCGTCGTCCAGCATTACCCGAACATAAAACGAGTACTGATCGTTACCGATCCCGGTTTTCTGGCGACCGGACTCGTCGCTCCATCCATAGACAGCCTGGAAAAAAACAACTTCACGGTATCGGTGTTTTCAGAGGTCGTCGCCGATCCGCCTGAAGCCATCGTATTAACTGCGGTCACTAATGCCAGACAGCAACAAATACAGCTGGTCATAGGCTTGGGCGGCGGCAGCTCCATGGATGTCGCCAAACTCATTGCCATCCTTGCAAGTGGTGAGCAAACACTAGATACCATGTACGGGATAGGCAATGTCAAAGGGATGCGGTTGCCGCTGATACAGATACCGACAACGGCGGGAACCGGGTCGGAAGTTACGCCCATCGCCATCGTGACGACAGGCGCGACGAGCAAAATGGGCGTTGTCGCACCGCAACTATATGCCGATATCGCGATACTCGATGCGGAACTCACGCTAGGCTTGCCGGCCAAGATAAGCGCGGCCACCGGCATCGATGCCATGGTGCATGCGATCGAGGCTTACACCACCAAACACAAGAAAAATCCCTTGTCCGACATGCTGGCGAAGCAAGCCCTGAGCCTGCTCTGGTCAAACATCGAGAAAGTCTGTGCCGATGGCAACAATATCGATGCGCGGCAGGCGATGTTGCTCGGTGCCATGCTTGCCGGACAATCGTTTGCCAACGCCCCTTGCGCCGCGGTGCACGCACTGGCCTACCCTATCGGCGGCATCTTTCATGTCCCGCACGGTCTCTCGAATTCCCTGGTGCTGCCCCACGTCTTGCGCTTCAATAGCAGGGACGCCGCCGGCCTGTATGCAGAACTGGCTGAGATCATCGCGCCAGAAGCTCAGGGAAGCCCCGTGCAGCGTAGCGAAGCCTTAATTGAGGCAATGGCCGCACTGGCGGCCCGCGTGGGCATAGCGACGCGTTTACGCGATGTGGGGATACAGGAAAAGGATCTGGACCAGCTGGCCGGCGACGCCATGCTGCAGACCAGGCTGCTGGGCAATAATCCGCGTACCGTCACATTCGACGATGCCAGGGCGATCTATGCGGCGGCACTTTAGCCTGCGTAAAACCAGCGGGACAAAATAAAAAAGCCCTGAAACTCAGGGCTTTTTTATAAGTGGCAGAGTCTACAGAAAACCCGGCATCAGGCTTTCCTGAACATGGCAAAACGTGCGCTGACCTCGCCCACAATCCCGCGGCGGAAAGCCAGTACACAAATAATAAAGATAAGTCCGGTGACGATAGTCACCGATTCGCCCAGCGAGCGGAACCACTCCACGTTAGTCGTATTGGCCAGAAAATTGCCCAAGTCGCCGAGTTTGTTTTCCAGCGCAATAATGATCACGGCACCGACCACCGGGCCGATAATCGTGCCCAGCCCACCCACCAGCGTCATCAGCACCACCAGGCCGGACATCGCCCAGTGGGCATCGGTCAAGGTGGCGAATCCCAGCACCAGCGTCTTGGTGGCGCCCGCCAGTCCGGCAAGCGAGGCGGACAAGACGAAAGCGAGCAACTTGTAGCGGTCCACGTCATATCCGAGGGAAACCGCACGTGGCTCGTTTTCCTTGATGGCTTTCAAGACCTGACCAAAAGGAGAATGTATGGTCCGCACGATCAGCGCAAACCCGGCCACCGCGATACCCAGCACCACATAATACAAACTCAGATCAGAACTCAGGTCCAGCAAGCCGAGCAACTTACCGCGTGGCACGCCCTGCAGGCCATCTTCGCCGCCGGTGAACTTGGCTTGCAGAAAGACGAAATACAGCATCTGCGCCAATGCCAGCGTAATCATCGTGAAGTAAATGCCCTGCCGGCGGATCGCCAGGCCGCCCATCAGCAAGCCTATCGCCGCCGCCGAGGCGGTTCCCAGCAACAAGCCCAGTTCCACCGGCAAACCGGCATCTTTCAATGCCCAGCCAGCAAAATATGCCGCCCCGCCAAAAAATGCGGCATGGCCGAACGACAATAAACCGGTAAACCCGATCAGCAAATTGAACGCGCTGGCAAACAAGGCGAAGCACAACAGTTTCATCAGAAACACCGGATAGACGATCAACGGTGCAATCAGCAGAGCGGCCAGAGCAAGGCCCGCGACATATTTCTTATTCATCAGCATCTCCAGATCACTTTTCTTTACCGAACAATCCGGCGGGACGTATCATCAACACAATAGCCATCACGATAAATACCACCGTGGCGGACAGTTCCGGATAGAAGACGCGGGTCAGCCCCTCGATGATACCCAAGCCAAGCCCGGTCAATATGGAGCCCAGGATAGAGCCCATGCCGCCGATCACCACCACGGCAAATACCGTGATGATCAGGTTGGAACCCATCAGCGGCGACACCTGGATCACCGGTGCCGCCAGCACGCCGGCAAAAGCCGCCAGCGCCACGCCGAAGCCGTAGGTCAGGGTGACCATCAAAGGCACGTTCACGCCAAAGGCTTCGACCAGCTTAGGGTTCTCGGTGCCGGCGCGCAGGTAGGCACCGAGCTTGGTTTTCTCGATGACAAACCAGGTAGAAAAGCACACCGTCAATGAGGCGACCACGATCCAGGCGCGGTAGTTAGGCAGGATCATGAAACCAAGATTGGTCGCGCCCATCAGGGCGTCTGGCACTGAATAAGGCTGACCCGAGACGCCGTAAAACGAACGGAACAATCCCTCCAGCAGCAGCGTAATACCGAAGGTCAGCAGCAAACCGTACAAGTGATCGAGTTTGTATAGCCAGCGCAGCATGGTCTTCTCGATGATGATGCCGAACAGCCCGACCAGAACAGGCGCCGCAAACAGCATCACCCAATAATTAATGCCGAAATAATTCATCCCCATCCAGGCGAGGAAGGCTCCCATCATATACAGCGCACCATGCGCGAAGTTAATGACATTGAGCAGGCCGAAAATGACCGCAAGCCCCAGCGACAGCATCGCGTAAAAAGAACCATTGACCAAGCCCAGTAACAGCTGGCTCAGCATTGCTTGCAGTGGAATACCGAAAATTTCCATGGCGCTCGTAAATAATTACCCTGAACAAGGGTAGAGAATAGAAGGAAAGGCATGTTTCACATTGCTGCAAAACATGCCGGGCACTTAGGCTTACGCGACAACTACCGTCTTACTTCCAGAGCGCGCACTTGCTTTCGGCTTTAGTGGTAAATGCCTGATCGCCAGGAATCACCTGCACCACCTTGTAGTAATCCCAAGGATATTTGGATTCTGCCTGGGTCTTCACCTGCATCAGGTACATGTCATGGATCATGCTGCCATCGCCACGGATGGTACCGTTCTTGGCATACATGTCGTTGATTTTCATGCTGCGCATTTTTGCCAGCACCTTGTCGGTATCATCGGTACCGGCGGCTTTGACCGCGTTCAGATACTGCAAGGTTGCCGAGTAATCTGCCGCCTGCAGGCTGGATGGCATTTTCTTCATCTTGCCAAAATAACGGCGCGCCCAGGCACGGGTTTCCGGGTTCATGTCCCAGTACCAGTTATCGGTCAGATACATGCCCTGGGTCAGGTTCAGTGTCAGCGAATGCACATCGTTGATGAACATCAGCAGGCCAGCCAGTTTCATGGTCTTGGTGATGCCGAATTCATTTGCGGCCTTAATCGCATTGATGGTGTCGCCGCCGGCATTGGCCAGGCCCAGAATCTGTGCCTTGGAAGCCTGGGCCTGCAGCAGGAAAGAAGAAAAATCGGATGCCGACAAAGGATGCTTGACCGAACCGACCACGTTGCCGCCGGACGCCTTGACCACCGTGCTGGTATCGCCTTCCAGCGATGCGCCGAAGGCGTAATCAGCAGTCAGGAAGTACCAGCTCTTGCCACCCTGCTTGACGACCGCGGCGCCTGTGCCCTTGGCCAGGGCGACCGTGTCATACGCATAGTGAATCGTGTTGGGAGTGCATTCTTCATTGGTCAGGCGCGCAGTGCCGGCGCCGATGGCGATGAAGGTCTTTTTCTTTTCCAGCGCCACCTTGGACATCGCCAGGCTGGTGCCTGAGTTGGTGCCACCCAACAGCATGTCAACGCCGTCGCGGTCAAACCATTCACGCGCCCGGCTGGCGGCGATGTCAGCCTTGTTCTGGTGGTCAGCGGTCACCAGTTCGATTTTCTTGCCCAGCACGGTTCCGCCGAAATCGGCAATCGCCATCTTGATCGCCTCTGCACCGCCCTGGCCATCGATATCCGAATACAAACCGGACACATCGGTAATGAAACCTATCTTCACCGTGTCACCGGAAACCTGCGCCGATGCGCCCATAGAAATGCCAGCCAAGGCTGCGGAAACGGCTATTGTTGCCACTTTTAATGTTGTTTTCATGCGTCTTCTCCAATCATTGATATTGTTAAGAACCTGCGGTACAAACACTGCTTAAAAATAAGTGCTTTGCTGCTTACTGTCCATCCGGCTTACCTGATCCTGCACCAATTACACAACCATTACACCAACCACAATCACACGCCAAGCAATTCATTTAACACCGGCATTTTTTCATTCAGCTCTGCCGCCGCAAAAGACTCGACGATCTGGCCGTGCTCCATGACATAAAACCGGTCCGCCAGCGGCGCAGCAAAGCGAAAATTCTGTTCGACCATGATGATGGTGTAACCCTTGGCCTTGAGCGTGGTAATCATGCGTGCCAGCGCCTGCACGATCACTGGCGCCAGCCCCTCGGATATCTCATCGAGCAGCAGCAGGCGGGCGCCGGTGCGCAGGATGCGCGCGACCGCCAGCATCTGCTGCTCACCGCCGGACAGCCGCGTGCCCTGGCTGTGCTTGCGTTCGGCCAGATTGGGGAACATGGCATAAATTTCTTCCACCGACATGCCGGCATTGCCGCCAGACACGGTAGGCGGCAACATCAGGTTTTCTTCGGCAGAAAGCGAAGAGAAGATGCCGCGCTCTTCGGGACAATAGCCTACGCCGAGATGCGCCACCTTGTAGGTAGGCAGATGGATCGCCTCGACGCCGTTGATCTTGATCGAGCCCTTGCGCGCCCCGGTCAGCCCCATGATGGCGCGCATGGTGGTAGTGCGGCCGGCGCCATTGCGGCCCAGCAAGGTCACCACCTCGCCCTGGTTCACCACCAGATTCACGTCATGCAGGATATGCGACTCGTCATACCACGCCTGCAAGTGGCTGATCTCCAGCGCCGGCGTATTCAGCTTACTCATGCATGCGCCCCTTCCAGCTCACCTGTGGTAGTGCCCATATACGCTTCCATTACCTTAGGGTTGTTCGCGACCTCTTCGTAACGCCCCTCTGCCAGCATGGCGCCACGCTGCAGCACCGAAATCTTGTCGCAGATACCGGACACCACGCTCATATTGTGTTCCACCATCAGGATGGTGCGGCCGGCGGAGACTTTCTTGATCAGTTCGGTCACGCGGTGCACGTCTTCATGCCCCATGCCCTGGGTCGGTTCGTCGAGCAGCATCAGCTCAGGCTCCATCGCCAGGGTGGTGGCGATCTCCAGCGCGCGCTTGCGGCCATATGGCAAATCTACCGTGACGCTGTCGGCAAAACCGGTCAGGTCAACCTGCGCCAGCAAATCCATGGCACGGTCATTAAGACGCGACAGCGACTTTTCGCTTTTCCAGAAATGAAAGGAGGTGCCCAGCCTGTGCTGCAATCCTATCCGCACATTCTCCAGTACCGTCAGGTGGGGGAATACCGCCGAAATCTGGAACGAGCGTATGATCCCCTGGCGCGCGATCTGGGCCGGCTTGGCCGCGGTGATGTCTTGCCCGTTGAAAAGAATTTGCCCCGCAGTCGGCACCAGGAATTTGGTCAGCAGATTGAAACAGGTGGTTTTGCCTGCGCCGTTAGGGCCGATCAGCGCATGGATATGGCCGCGCTGCACTTGCAGGTTTACTTCGTTCACGGCAGTAAAGCCCTTGAACTCCTTGGTCAAGCGCTTTGTCTCCAGAATGACATCGGTCATCTGATCTCCTTATTGAAACTATTGGTTTCATTGTCATCTATCCTTGCCCGCCTTTTGCAAGCGTGGCAAATCCAAAATTTATTTGGTGATAAATTGCTTATTATTTTTCCATAGTAACCAGCGCAGAAGGTTTTCAACAATACGGTATAACTACTATGCGTAGTTGCAACTGCGATCCCGCATTACCCCTGCCTGCTGCGCTTTTTTCCGCCTCCAACACCCTCCATCCGAATACAGATTACAACACAGATTTACCTCTCGCGAGCAAGATACTGGCCGCGGCTTTTTCGGCAATCATCAGGGTCGGCGAATTGGTATTGCCCGAGGTAATGGTCGGCATGATCGATGCGTCCGCCACCCGCAAACCTTGTATGCCCAACACGCGCAGCTCACTGTCGACGACCGCGCCGAGGTCATCGCTGCGGCCCATCTTGCAGGTGCCCGCCGGATGAAAGATGGTGGTGCCGATATCGCCTGCAGCCCTGGACAACTCTTCCTCGGTCTGGAACTGCGCACCGGGTTTCATCTCTGCCGGCGCATATTTTTGCAGGGCAGGCGCCGCCACGATCTGCCTGGTCAGCGTCAGCGAATCTGCCGCCACCTTGCGGTCGTCCGCCGTACTCAGGTAATTCGGGGTGATTTTCGGCGCCGTCATGAAATTGCTGTCAGCGATGCGCACATGGCCGCGCGAGCTTGGCCGCAAATTGCAGACGCTGGCGGTGAAAGCGGGAAACGCATGCAGCGGGTCGCCAAATTTTTCCAGCGACAATGGCTGCACATGGTATTCCAGATTCGGGCTTGCCTGCGTCGGGTCGGATCTGGTGAACGCGCCCAGTTGCGACGGCGCCATCGACATCGGCCCGCTGCGCGACATCAGGTATTCCATCCCTATCCTGGCCTTGCCCAGCCAGCTGCCGGCCATGGTATTGAGGGTTTTCGCCCCGCTGATCCTGAACGACGAGCGTATCTGCAGATGGTCTTGCAGGTTCTCGCCCACGCCGGCCAGCTGATGCACCAGCGCCACGCCCGCCTGCTGCAGCTGCGCGCCGTTGCCGATGCCGGAATGCTGCAGGATGGCCGGCGAACCGATGGCGCCTGCCGCCAGTATGATTTCGCCGCGCCCGCCTGCCGCGCTGGCAGACCACTCCTTGCCGCCGCCGACAAACTCGACGCCGGTGCAACGCTTGCCATGCTCTGTGGCCTCGATGGTCAGGCGCTTCACATGGCAGCCGGTCATGATGGTCAGGTTGTCGCGCCCTGCCGCCGGTTTCAGGAAAGCCTTGGAAGCATTCCAGCGTATGCCGCGCTTCTGGTTCACCTCGAAATAGCCGCAGCCCTCATTGTCGCCGCGGTTGAAGTCGTCGGTCTTGGGTATCCCCACCTGCGCCGCCGCCTCGCGGAAGGCGTCCAGAATTTCCCACGACAAGCGCTGCTTTTCCACGCGCCACTCGCCTTTGGCGCCGTGAAACTCGCTGTTGCCGTCGTGGTGGTCTTCGCTCTTCATGAACAGCGGCAGGGTATGCTCCCAGCGCCAGCTGGCGTCGCCCGTCAGGTCGGCCCACTCGTTGTAGTCACGCGCCTGGCCGCGCATGTAAATCATGCCATTGATGGAAGAACAGCCGCCCAGCACTTTGCCGCGCGGATAGATCAGGCTGCGCCCGTTCAGGCCAGGCTCGGCTTCGGTGCGATACATCCAGTCGGTGCGCGGGTTATTGATGCAATACAGGTAGCCGACCGGAATATGAATCCAGATGTAATCATCGCGCCCGCCAGCCTCCAGCAGCAGCACATTGCAATTCTTATCCTGCGTGAGCCGGTTCGCCAGGACACAGCCAGCCGTGCCGGCGCCGATGATGATGTAATCGTATTGACCTGCTGATTCCATGTAGAGCGTCTCTTTCTCGTCTTGTTTTCTTGTTTACGTGATCAGGCGGCAGTGCTGGCCTTGGCATATTCGGCCAGCAACGCGCGCATGAGTTCGCCGGCAGGCAGATCGCGGCAGCGGTGTACGCCCTGGCCCGCCCACAGCGACATCAGCTCGGTATTGTCGGTCTTGCCGGCCTGCGCCCGTATCCCGCTGGTCAGCGCATTTTGTATAGGATATTCCGGCAACTGATCTGCCACCGCTTCCATCAGCTCGATGAAGCGGTTATCCAGGCCGCGCGCCAGGCGTCCGGAAAAAACCCGGGTCTGGCGGGTGGTGTCGGCAGTCGCGCCCAGCAGGCGCTGGCGGTAGGCGCCGGAGATTTTGGCTTCCTTGCAGGTCAGGAAAGCCGTGCCCATCTGCACCATGCTGGCGCCGGCAGCCATGGCAGCAGCGATATCGGCGCCATCCATGATGCCGCCAGCGGCGATCAGCGGCAGCTGGATATGCGGCGCGCATTGCCGCAACAAGGCCAGCATGCCCAGAGTTGAGTCGGCTTGCTTGCCGATGAAGGTGCCGCGATGCCCGCCCGCCTCTATGCCCTGCAGGCAGATCGCGTCGGCGCCCAGTGCCTGCCAGGCGACCGCTTCCTGCAGATTGGTAGCGGTGCCGACGACCAGGATGCCGGCGGCTTGCATGCGCTGTATCTGGCTGGCATGCGGCACGTCAAAAGTGAAGCTTGCCACCGCCGGCCGGGCGATGATCAGCGCATCGAGCTGGGCATCAAAATCCTGGCACCAGCGGGTCGGGGTCGGCAGCGATTCCCAGCCTATCGCGTCCACTACCGGCTGCAGCAGGCGTTTGGCCGACTCCAGCGCGGCCGAATCAAGCTGCGGCCGTACCTGCACAAACAAATTGATCGCAAACGGCTTATCGGTCAGGCGCCGGATNNGAACCCAGGCCGCCGGCATTCGATACGGCAGCCACCAGTTCAGGCGTGGTAACGCCACCGGCCATCGGCGCCTGGATGATGGGGTGAGGGAAAAGCTCCGTTATTTTCATCATTATTTTCAATATACTAGGGTTAGTATGCCATTAAAAAATTCAATAACGCTTTAAAAGCGTGCGCTTCAAGACAATGAAAATGGATACTCCCATAAATTCATTTTTACATGGAGTTATTTCATGCGTCAGACCCGAGCCGCGCCAGCGTTAAGGTAGCACATATCATGCAATACCAGCCTTACGCGAGACTGAACGGCAGCGCGCCACCGCCTGCACTCCGGCAGTGCAGGAATGGCAAAAATCGGGCGAAAACAGTGCAGGAATTGCACCTTCATCTTGCACAAAATAAATGTCATTTCCAAAAGAAATTTTCCCGCCTATACTAATTCACGCAATTGCCCGAAGCGATATTTCACTGATGTCACTGATGTAAAACCCACTCCCGGAGTGCACCATGCTGAAGAACATATCCATCAAATCCCGCCTGATCTTCCTGATCACCCTGCTGTCGCTGTTGATGATCGCCATAGGCGGGACCGGCATCTTCGGCCTTGCCAGTGTCAACGACTCGCTCAGGACGGTCTACGATGACCGCCTGGTCTCCATGGGGCAACTCGATCAGGTGATACGGCTCATCAACCGCAACCAGCTCGCCGTCGCCAAATCGCTGACCGGCGACCCCGCGCAAATCAGCAAGGAAATGGATCAGGTCGATAAAAACATTGCCGAGGCGAGCAAGGTATGGGGCGAATATATGGCGACCTACCTGACCGACGATGAAAAGAAAATGGCGGAGCAATTCGCGACTGCGCGCAAGGCGTTTCTGGATGAGGGTTTGAAACCCGCCATGGCTGCCGCCCGCGCGCAGGACGTAAAGCTGGCAACCGAGATCCTGCACGGAAAAATGGCGCTCAACTATGAAAAGGTGCGCGAGCAGCTCGATACACTGATCAAGCTGCAGCTGGCTATCGGCAAGAGCGAATTCATAGAATCGCAGGGCTTCTATAGCAAGTTCAAGATTTTTTCCATTTCAGCGATACTGCTCGCGGTATTTTTCGGCACCCTGTTCGGCTACTGGCTGATCAGCAGCATCACCAGACCGCTCAACGTCGCGGTCGACATCGCACAACACATCGCGAAAGGCGATCTGACCCAGGAGATCCATGCCGATGCCAATGACGAGACCGGCAAATTGCTCGAAGCGCTAAGAGACATGAATGCGCACCTGATACAGACGGTCGGCGAAGTCAGGATAGGCACCGACACCATCGCCACCGCCTCCAGCCAGATCGCGGCGGGCAACCTGGACCTCTCTTCCAGGACCGAAGAGCAAGCCTCCAGCCTGGAACAGACCGCCTCCGCCATGGAAGAGCTGACCTCCACCGTCAAGCAAAATTCCGACAACGCGGGGCAAGCCAACCAGCTGGTGGTGGCCGCATCCGAATATGCGGTCAAGGGCCAGCAAGTGGTCGGCCAGGTGGTCGACACCATGGGCTCGATCAAAGACAGCTCGCGCAAGATCGTCGACATCATCGGCGTGATAGACGGCATCGCGTTTCAAACCAATATCCTGGCCCTGAATGCGGCGGTAGAGGCCGCGCGCGCCGGCGAGCAGGGGCGCGGCTTTGCGGTGGTCGCGTCTGAGGTGCGCAATCTGGCGCAGCGCTCGGCCAGCGCCGCCAAGGAGATTAAAACCCTGATCGATGATTCGGTAGAAAAGGTCGACACCGGTGGCAAGCTGGTCGATACAGCCGGCGCCACCATGAGCCAGATTGTCACCTCGGTCAAGCAGGTGGCCGATATCATGAGCGAGATTGCCGCCGCCAGTCACGAGCAAAGTGACGGCATAGAGCAAGTCAATCAGGCCGTCATGCAAATGGATGAGACCACGCAGCAAAATGCCGCGCTGGTAGAGCAGGCGGCGGCAGCGGCGGCCAGCATGCAAAACCAGGCCGCCAATCTGGCCGAGATCGTCAGCATCTTCAAGCTCAGTCAGCATCACGTCATGGCAAGCGCGCCTGCCGTAAAGGTTCAGCCCGGCCCGCGCGCCAGCCCGGCAGGCAAAAAACTCTCAGCCACGCGCACCTCGGCCAGCGCGGCATCCACCAAAAGAATTTCCGGCACAACTGAAAAAGCCGGCAAGAACGCAGCAGATGACTGGGAAGAATTTTAATCGGGCACATCAACACTCACGCCGCTGCAAACGGGTTTAGAATCGAGGCAATTTTTACAGAAGGCCATTTTTATGCTGAAAGCAAGTCTGGCAGGCGTCCTGATTTGTCACGCTTGCTTACCCGCCATTGCGCAAGCCGAAAGCGTCAAACTTGTCATCCAGGAGTTTGCCCCGCTGACCCATACCAACGATAAAACCAATAATGTCGAAGGTGTGCTGACAGAAAAAATACAGGAAATCATGAAACGGGCGGGCGAGACCAGCAGCGTCAGGAGCACCTCGCTGGCGCGCGCCCTGCATGCCACCCAACACGAAGAAAACACCTGCATGATAGGCTTGCGCCGCACGCCGGAACGCGAAGCCTCGTTCAAGTGGGTGGGGCCGCTGATCAACGATGACTGGGTGCTGTATGGCAAGAAGAATAACCAGCGCAAGCTGAAAAATTTTGAGGACGCCAAGCCCTACCGGATAGGCTCGTATAAAAACGCCGCCACCGGCCTGCAGCTGAGCGAACAAGGCTACAGGATAGAATTCGCCGGCGAAGACGAGGATAATCCGCGCCTGCTGGTCAATGAGCGGATTGACTACTGGGTGGTGTCCGAGCTGCACGGCATGTATATCGCCCAGCAGCAAGGCTATGCAAAAGACATCAGCCGCGCGCTGCGCTACAAGAACATAGAGCTTTACCTGCTCTGCCACAATGGCATGGACAAGCAGCGCATAGACAAATTTAATCAACTCAATAAAGAAATCGAGGCCGACGGCACCATGGAAAAAATATTACTCAAATACGGAGTCCATTGATGGCGCGTTCCACCAAGGCCAGCAATGCCGTGCTACGCCTGAAAGAGCGCAGCAAGCAGGCGCCCTATTCCATGGTCAGCACTTCTGACGGCCGCTTTTATCTGGTGCTCGCGGGCAGCGGCGAGACCCAGGAAAAGCTCAATGAACCGCTGGAAATCGACGCCTTTGTCAGCTTCGTCAACAGCATCGGCAAACAGGCGCCGAAAAAAGCCAGCAAATTTGACATCGCCTTTGAAGCGAAACTGCAAGCCTCAGGAAAAAATAAGGAATAGCGACACTTTCCGCTATCATCACACCCTCACCATTCACAACAGAAAGACCAAGAATGAAATTACCTCTGATCGCACTCAGCTTAGCATTTTCCCTCGCGCTGCCCATGTCTGAGGCTTTAGCCCAGGAAGCTGCAGCCTCAGCCGCTGCACCGTCTGCCACTCCGGCTGCCATGGGCCTGCAAAAAATAGACAGCAAAGTCGGCAGCGGCAAAGAAGCCGTCGATGGCAGCAAGGTCACCGTTCACTATACCGGCTGGATATACGCGCCGGCAGCGCCGAAACAGCGTGGCGCAGGTTTCGACAG
>CXWL01007829.1_pt1 | contig 41423 bp, 44 predicted proteins | sample 590931 | NCBI WGS metagenome assembly CXWL01 (sample SAMEA3498368, study PRJEB10139) | groundwater metagenome | biome: water well; material: biofilm material | place: Germany | collected 2015-04-27 | reverse complement strand
GGGTTTATAGAATGCTTGGTATTTGGGCACGAGGTACACAAGGTGGGGTTAAGTATGATTTCACCAATAAGAATGGACAGCATTTCGCCGAACGGCTCTGGCTTGTCAGCAAAGCTAACCTACAAAAGTTAGATGAGGAAGATAAACTTCTTGTGCGTGGGGATAACATTTATAGAAAATTATTTATCACCGAAAACCAAGGCAAAATACCAGAAACAATATGGGACAACACGTCTAATGCTGCAAATGCGGCAGATGAAATAAAAGCTATTTTTGGTGGAATTATTTTTGACACTCCAAAGCCACTTCCATACATTCGTGAAATGCTAAAAATAGCAACAAAGGATGATGATATTGTTCTCGACTTTTTTGCTGGTTCGGCAACCACAGCTCATGCGGTCATGTTACAAAACATCGAAGATGGTAGTACTCGTAGATGGATTTGTGTACAACTTCCAGAAAAGATTGAGGATGGCAGCGATGCTTATAACGCAGGATATAGAACAATTGCTGATATTTCTAAGGATAGAATTCGTAAAGTTATAAACGGATACGGAGATGAGCCGAAGCCGATTGATAGTGGCTTTAAGGTATTCAAGCTAGCTGAATCAAACTACCCAGAAAATAATTTTGAATTTGACCCTGCAAAATCAGAAGGAGAAAACAGAGCTGCATTTGAGGAATATCTAACCAAAGCAAAGCAGCCTAAGCTCTTGGAGGAAATGGATGAGATGGGCGTGGTATATGAAAATATCGTCAAAGAAGGATTCTCACTAAACTCAAAGATTACCGAGGAAAAGATTGGAAAAAATAGCGTGTACATTGTCGTTGATGGTGAACGTCAGCTCTTAGTGTGTCTTGATAACGAAATTGGAGAGAAGACGATATCAGAACTTACTGGCAAAGAATACAAAGGCAAGGTATTTATCTGCTTTGATAACGCCCTTAATGATTCAGCTAAGGCTAACCTTGGATTGAATGTTGAACTAAAAACTATATGAGATTTAAGTTCGATGCCAACCAAGATTTTCAACTCGAAGCGGTAAATGCAATTACTGATATTTTTGAGGGACAACCGCGCCGTCAAAGTGTCACTGTGCACGTTCCTACTTTAGGAATTTCGGGAACACTCCCTCTACAAGATACGTACGGTATATATCCGAACGAACTTACTCTTTCAGATGAAGAGGTTTTTGAGAATGTAACCAAAGTTCAAGAGCGAAATAAAATTGGTAATGGTGGCACTGTGGAGGATTTTGATTTCTCTATCGAAATGGAGACAGGTACGGGTAAAACCTACGTGTACCTCCGCACAATTTTTGAACTGAATAAAAAGTACAGTTGGAAGAAGTTTATTATTCTTGTACCTTCTGTGGCTATCCGTGAGGGTGTTATTAAAACACTCCAGATAACCAAAGACCACTTTGCTGAACTCTATGACAATGTGCCTTACCGCTTTTATGAATATCAGTCTAAGAACATCTCCCAGGTAAAGCGTTTTGCAGACTCAAGCAACATAGACATTATGGTTATGACCGTTGGTGCATTCAACAAAGATGCCAACGTTCTTTATGCAGCACGAGACCAAATGCAGGGTGAGCAACCTATCAGCTACATTCAAAAAACCAATCCTATTTTGATACTCGATGAGCCGCAAAACATGGAGGGTGAAGCTACGAAGGAAGCGCTCAAGAATTTTAATTCACTCTTCCGTCTTCGCTACTCCGCAACACACCGCAATACATATAACTTGATGTATCAGCTCACTCCCGCTGATGCCTACCAGCTTGGTTTGGTGAAAAAGATTGAAGTGTTTTCAGTAACCGATGATGATACTGGAATTTCTCGCCCTACTCTCAATCTCATTGCTGTCGAAGCAGGTAAAACCATCAAGGCAAAAGTTGAAGCTATCGTAAAAGATGCAGAGGGCACGTATCAGAAGAAACGTTTTACTCTCAAGCAAGGCGATGACTTGGCAGAGAAAACAAACAATGATGTGTACGTGGGATACATTGTAGACGCGCTTGATGCCGATGCTCCCGACATGGGGCAAGTAGGTAAGATTCGTTTTCGCAACAGTGTAGAAATTACTCAAGGTGAAAATGTTGGTGGTAACCACGAGCAGATAATGCGAGAGCAGATTGAGCAAACGCTACGCCTACACTTTGAGAAGCGAACGAAGTTACGAGATATGAATATCAAAGTACTCTCCCTCTTCTTCATTGATAAGGTTTCTAATTACGTGGATAGTGATGGTTTTATCCGCAGCACTTTCATTCAAGAATTTAATCGTCTCAAAGGTGAATATGATTTGAAGGAGCTGGATGCTGATACCGTTCACAAGGGTTATTTTGCAAAACGAGGTGAAGAATATCTTGAGCGAGAAAAGAGTATCGCTGAAAACCAAGAAGCATACGAACTCATTATGAAAGACAAAGAGCGCCTCCTTTCTTTCGATGAACCCACAGAGTTTATTTTCTCCCACTCTGCTCTTAAAGAAGGTTGGGACAATCCAAACGTTTTTAATATCTGTACTCTTCGAGAGACTATCGCCCCTATCCGTAAGCGACAAGAAATTGGACGTGGGATGCGTCTGTGCGTAAACCAGGATGGCGAACGTGTCTTCTTAAAGCACGTCAATCTACTCTCTGTTATCGCTAACGAGAGCTATTCAGCTTATGTGAGCCAGCTTCAAGGTGAGTTTGTAGAAGACGGAATCTATAAAGCCGCACCAGTACCTCACAATGCCAAGCGTCGAAAGACTGTGAAGCTAAAGAAAGGATTTGAAAAGGATGCCGATTTCAGTGCTATCTGGGACAGGATTTCAAAGAAGACCAGGTATCAGGTGCAGGTAAATACCGAGAGATTGATAACAGGTTGTGCCACCAAGATTGAAAAGCTCACAATCTCCAAGCCTCAAATCAGAGTGGAACGAGCAGGTGTTGATATTGCCGCTGGTGGAATAAGTGCACGTGTCGTTGGAAGCCGAGCCGATAGCCTATCTCAAACAAAACGCGTGATTGATTGTATTGAGTTCATCAAGAATGAAACAAAGCTAACTCGCCAGACTGTCGCAGATATTCTCACGAAGGCAAATAATCCTACCGCCTTTCTCAATAACCCAGAGAGATTTTGTTTTGAAGTATCCAGAATAATTAAAGAGGAACTTATCAAGGATTACATTGAGCAGATTCGTTATGAAGTTGTTGACGAGAAGTACGGTATAGACCAGTTCGATAATATCGAAAGTTATAAAGATGCTACTCATCCAGTAACCAACTCTATTTACGATGCGGTGGTATTTGATTCGGAAGTAGAAAAGAACTTTGCCGTCGAGCTTGATGCTGATGAACGAGTAAAATTATTCATCAAACTTCCTAATTGGTTTAAGGTGGAGACTCCTATCGGCGGATACAACCCAGACTGGGCAATCGTAACCGCAAAGCGAGACCTACAAGGCAATGAAGACAAGGAGCGTATCTATTTTGTGATTGAAACTAAGGGCGATGTATCAAACCTACGCCCTACCGAGCAAGCCAAGATTGCTTCGGCAAAGAAACACTTTGAGGTTATCGAGGTGAAGTATAAAGAGGTCGATAACTATAAAGAATTTATAAGCCAGGCTATGGCTTAATTCCTATGAGCAGCGAAATTATAAAAAAACATCTTGAGGAAATGAAAACCAGAGAAGGTCTGGATAAAGAATTTGTCGAGATTCTTTCTTTTTCCAATGAAAAAAATGAGGACGGTAAGGAGACTGCTGCCAAAGTGTTGGCTCTGATTAAAAAACGCTATGCTGAAAATAAAGAAAATAACGCTTAGCGGATTTCGAGGCATCCTTAGACCTCAAGATTTACTCCTACAAGAAAAGGAGGATGCTGCACCACGCTCGCTTGTTTTGTATGGTCTGAATAGCTCTGGTAAAACATCTTTTGTAGATGGCGTGGAATGGTTCCTATCAGAGGAAAATAAAGTTGAATGGCTTAGTAGAGAAGATGCACAACAAAGAGCATACCCGCACCTAGGCATTGACCCAGAGAAAGAAGAAAGTTTTGTTGAGTTGGAATTTAATGATACCGAAAAGAAGCTTGGTTCTCTGCGAAAGACTTATAACCATAAAAAGATAACACAGCCCACCACCTCATCAGATGAGGACTTTGAGCAGATATATAAAGCATTTGTCATAAAGCCATATTTACGCTATTTGGAAGTCATTGATTTCGTCTACAACCACACAGGGCAAGAAAAATACCAGCGGCTTGCAAACTGGATGGGCTTTGAAAGCGAGCTGGCTTTCCAGGAGAAACTCGCATTAAAACTTTTACCAGAACTTAAACGAAAGAAAGATGAGCTTGGAACTTCAACCGAAACTTGTAAGCAGCAACTTACAAGATTGCTTGGTAGTACCGACACCACAGACCTAGAAGTTTTACGTATTGGTAATGAGGTGCTATCAGGACCCAAAATAGAAGCACGAAAAAATCTTGATGACCTCCTTGCGTATATTCCAGAGTTCACAAAACTGCGAGCCACTTCTTCTGTCGGCATTACTGTTGATAAGCTCACTCAGGCGGAGACGGGTGTAATTATTTTTGCAACAAGCAAAACTCTCTTAGACTCGTTAGTTGCTACAAAAAAGCAGATTGAGGATTTTAGTAAAAACTTAGAAAAAATAAATCAGATTGACGTGATAGGTCTATATGACCAAGCACTTGGAGTTTTGAATAAGGAAACTGAAACAAGTACTAAGTGTCCTGTATGCGGTACCACCTGGGAAAAAGATGGTCTTGTTAAGCACATACAAGATGAACTTGGTTTACTGACGAAAGTGAAGGAGGACAAAGAAACAGTCGAGAGAGCCGTATCCATTCTTAAATCAAATGTGAAAATCGAAGCTGCTGCCGTAGATAGGCTTATTGATAAATACGAAGATAGCCAAAGGTTTGTGAGTAGTGTTGTTTGGAGTAAGGCTACTGCATATAAAGAAATTCTTTCAGAACTAGAGACAGGATGGCTTTCAAAACCACTTGCTAGTGCAATCACAATCAACCTCACACAGGAGTTGATTGATGAAGTTGAACAAGAAAAAGAAGTAGCGCTTAAACTAATTTCTGCTGAAAAATTAAAGATTCAACCTTCAAAGGAAGACCTTAAACTTGCAGAGGATATTGAAAAGTTAAGCCAGATGAGGGTTAAGTGGTTGGAGATAAAAGACGCGGAAGATGAATTAACCTTCACCGAAAAACAAATCGAAGCATTTGCGACTGTAAGTAACGAGCTTATCAGTTTGATTCAAGAAAACGTTAAGTCTCGCTTTTATGAGATTTCAGAAAGAATTGGAAAATACTTTGCAATTTTGCGAAATGATAAAGATATAAAAGATATTGAAATTGTTTTGAACGAAGAGAAAGGACGCGCTGCTGGACGTTCGGCAGAGATACAGCTCCACTACTATGATGTAAGCGTGAAGCCTGCGTATAAAGTATTGAGTGAGTCACTTCTTAATAGCCTGGGGCTGGCTGTCTACTTCACTTGTATCAAGCAGTTCAATCAGAACTGCAAATTCATTGTGCTAGACGACATAATGAACAGCTTAGATATTGATAAGAGAGATACCCTATTGGACTTGATAGAGCAGGAATTTAGTGACTATCAAATAATTCTCTTTACTCACGATTATTACTGGTTTCAGAAAATTGTAAGACGATTCCCAGGTTGGATACGAAAGAAGATTAAAGACTGGAGATATGAAACTGGTGCAGTCATAGACGCAGCTGCAACAACTCAAGAAGAGATTGAGGAGTGCTTAGCTGATTCTACAAAAATTGAAGATGCGGGTTGGAAACTAGGGCGCTACGTAGAAAGCACTCTCAATGAGCTTTGTGAGAAGCTTTGGGCAGAGGTTCGCTATCGCTACACTCGAAATGACCCTCCTTCAATGGAAGAGCTTTTTGACGCACTACACGGCAGATTAAAAGACAAGCTCAAAGAGCATAGTGTTGTAAGGCAGCTTCAAGAAGCAAAGAAGTTTGAACCGATTTTACGTAACTTTGTGAATCATGCTCGAACAAATAGCGGTACAACCGTCTCTCCGCAGGAAATTAAAAGAGCTGCGGAAGAATGGTTCAAATTTGAAAAGGAATTATGGTGCAATGATTGCTCCCGTTTTGTTGAGTACCACAGGACGAAAGAATCAATAGAATGCCACTGTGGGAAATTGAAGCTAGCAAAAGTTACTCCTAAATCTACCTAGTCGCTGGTAATACATCTTATTGCGTTAAGGAACACTTACTTGCATTTATATATGCATATATGCTAATATATAAATATGTCTGAATTATGCAAACAAATGGCAATGCTCGGGAAGGGGCTTGGTAATGAAAATCGTTTTACCATTCTCCAGACGATTATGAAGGAACCTAAAACGGTTGGCGATATTGCAAAACTTTCTCGATTGCCACAACCCGCTGTTTCGCAACACTTGAAAGTGCTCAAGTCGGCAAATTTAGTAGAGAGCGAGCGAAAAGGACAAGAAATACTATATCTGGTAAACGCTACTTTTATGACAAAACTCCTTAAAAAATTAACATCCAATTTAGCGTAGAAATTATTAGAAATAACAAAAAATACTATGACAACAACATTTAATACACTCGCATCACAAGAATCAATCGAAAAGACAGTCCGAGAACTTACAGCAAACGGCTTTCAAGCTGAAGTTGTAGAAAACAAAACAGAAGCACTTGAGCGCATCAAGGCGCTTATTCCAAAAGGCGCATCTATTCATAACGGTGGGTCTACCACTCTTCAAGAGATTGGCTACATTGATTATCTCAAGTCTGATACTCATGGATGGAATAACCTCCATGCAAACATCCTTGCTGAGGCAGACCCAGAGAAACAAGGCAAGTTACGACGAGAATCAGCATTCTCTGACTACTATCTAGGTAGTGTTCATGCGCTTTCGGAAACTGGTGAGATGGTCATTGCCTCAAATACAGGTAGTCAATTACCTCACTTAGTATTTACTTCACCGAACATCATCTTGATTGTTGGTACGCAAAAAATAACTCCAACGCTTGCCAATGCAATTACCAGACTTGAAGAGTACGTCGTACCGCTTGAAGACGAACGTGCTATGAACGCATACAAGTCGCACACGATGAACACAAAGACATTGATTCTACATAAAGAAAACCCAATGATGGGACGAAACGTAAAAATAATTCTCGTCAAAGAACAGCTTGGATTTTAATCTCAAAAAAGCATGGCACACAAAGAAACAACCGTAGGTCATATACACTTAACCGTCGGCGACCTTGAGCGCTCGCTAGCTTTTTATCGAGACCTCTTGGGATTTGAAGTATCTGCACGCTACGGTGATTCTGCTGTGTTTCTTTCCGCTGGCGGATACCACCACCATATCGGACTTAACACTTGGGCAGGAAAAGGTGCTCTACCCGCACCAAAAGGTCACGCAGGGATGTATCATGTAGCGTTTCTGTATCCTTCTCGGCTTGAATTAGCAAAGGTGTTGAAAAGTCTGATAGATGCAAAGTACCCCCTCGACGGTTCCGCAGACCATGGAGTAAGTGAGGCAATCTATCTACGAGACCCAGACGGAAATGGTGTGGAGCTCTATGTAGACCGTCCGCGTGAGGAATGGAATGTTGGAAATGATGGAATGGTGGAGATGGTCACTGAACCGCTCGACTTGAAAAGCATCCTCCAGGAGCTCGGTAGTTAGAAGATTAGGACTGAAACTAGACCCAGGAAGACCCTCAGGAGACCTAGGAAGCAGCCATACCCATCTTTGGAGGAATAGGCGCAATCTTGTGCTCCAAAGCGTGTTGTTTGGCTTCTAGGCGCTTCTCTTCCAGGGCTTTGATATGAGGATACCAAGCCTCAATGTACTCTACTAAGGAGTTCCAATTAGCAGACAGCATGTCCACAAATCAGCAGGCAGCAATGTGAATACATTGCGAACCTTGCTGTTTGTTGGCTCTGTGGGGAGTCGAAAAAAGCTTCTGGCGAAGCCGGACGTAAGGCTTTATGTCCGAACAGAAGCGGCGGGGTCGCGTAACACAATATTTTGGAAGCTTTAGCTGAACAAAATATTGATGTGAAGGTGACCGACTCCCCGTAGGTCCACCAAAATTGATTTGCATCAGAATTGACCGCGGGAAACATTCTTTTTTCTTGCTAAAATAAATATATGAGCAAAGGAACTTTTAACATTAAAAGTAACGTGTGGCTCTATTCTGGTAAAGCAGCTTGGCATTTTATTTCTATTCCTAAAAAACAATCTGCGGAAATCAAGAAGTCTTTTGGCACGTCAAGTCGAGGATGGGGCTCAATACCCGTTATGGTAACTATCGGTAGTATGAAATGGAAAACATCCATATTTCCAGACAAGCACTCTGGTGGCTATCTTCTACCGCTGAAGTCTGAGGTTCGTAAAAAAGAACAAATCTCTGCCGGAGATAGCATATCTTTCTCCTTGAATATCGGGTAAGACGTGGAGCATCCGTGTGTAAAGTAGGTTTGACATGCATAAATCGAACCTGTATTCTTTGCATTGCAGACATGAGCGAATATATTTCAAATGAAGTCAGCACACTCCGAATGAATAAAGGAATTACTCAAGAAGAGCTTGCGGAAAAAGTAGGTGTTAGTCGCCAGACAATTATCTCCATTGAAAAAGGCAACTACACTCCATCAATACTGCTGGCGCTCAAGCTAGCCTCGTTTTTTGGTATTCCAGTAGAAAAAATTTTCACCATACGATATGCAAAATAACTTTACAAAAGAAATAGCAGTTTCGTTGATCTTGATCGCGCTTACCGTTCTCCTGCTGAACCCTTTTCATTTCTGGATGCCAGACATGATTGTGATGATTATGCTTATTTTGACACTCGTTGTTTTTGCCCTTTTTGCCACCTTTGTGTTGCAGGAGAAGACACAAGATGAACGAGATGTTGCACACCGCATGCTCTCCGGTAGGGTTGCATTCTTGACGGGCTCCGCGTTACTTACCCTGGGCATTGTCGTGCAGGCACTCCAACACAATGTCGATATATGGCTTGTGGTGATACTGGTTGCCATGGTGCTCTCAAAAATTATAACGAGGATATATAGCAATTCCAGGCTTTAAAAGTTTTCCACAGTATCCACAAAACAGATGTAAAGTAGGCTTTACATCTGTTTTGTTATTTACTATACTCAATACATACGAAAGTAGTAATTAATACATATCTATGAACAAAGCACTTATTACCGGAATAGTTGTTGCTGTGATACTCGCCGTAGGAGTTGGTATCTATTCGTCAATTTCTGTACCTCGAAATGATGCCGTGATGATGGAAAAAGAAAAGATGGAGAAGGAAGCCATGGAAAAAGAAGCGATGATGAAAGCAGGCGCCACGAAGAAAGAAGAAGCAATGATGGATAAGGGCACGGGAGAAACAATGGTCAAAGACGAACAAACAATGATGAAAGTTGGTTCGTATGTTCCATATTCAGCCTCAAAAGTCGCTATGGCGGCAACGGGTGATGTCGTATTGTTTTTCCGTGCAGGTTGGTGCCCAACGTGTCGTACTGTGGATTCTGACATACGTTCTCATCTTAAAGACATACCCGAGAGCCTCACGATTCTCGATGTCAATTATGACAATTCTGCCGATCTCAAGAAAAAGTATGGCGTAACCTATCAGCACACGTTTGTGCAGGTCGACGCACAAGGGAACCTTATCAAGAAGTGGAGTGGTTCCCCGACACTTTCTGCGCTCGTTGCAGAAGTACAATAGTTACTTAATTAAACTCGATGATTCTTTTTCTCGTTTCATTCATAGCAGGGCTCCTAACCGTTCTTGCTCCTTGTGTTCTACCTCTTCTTCCAGTCATTGTCGGAGGGAGTATTGGCGGGGGCAAGAGTCTGCGCAGAGCAATAACAGTCACCGCTTCTCTTACGGTTTCAGTTATTGCCTTTACCCTCTTGATAAAGGCGAGTACGATTTTCATCGGCATTCCTCAAGATTTTTGGAAATGGTTTTCCGGAAGTATCATCATCCTATTCGGACTCATCAGCCTTTTCCCTACTATCTGGGAACGGTTGCCATTCTTGTCCAAAGTAAGCATCGGTAGCAATAAGTTGCTTTCCTCCGGGTATCAAAAACAAAATGTTCTTGGTGACGTGATTGTAGGAGCTTCTCTTGGGCCTGTGTTTTCAACATGCAGTCCAACCTATTTTCTGGTTTTGGCGGCGGTGCTCCCAGAGAACTTTACGCTTGGGATGCTATATCTTATCTCCTATTCATTCGGATTGTCGCTTGCGTTGCTTGCTATCGCATTTGTCGGTCAGAGGGTATTGGAAAGAGTGGGGGTAGTCGCTGATCCACATGGGTGGTTCAAAAAAACTCTTGGCGTCTTATTTCTCGTCGTCGGTATCGCGATTATTACCGGAGCGGATAAAAGTTTGCAGGTAAAGATTCTTGATTCAGGATTCTTTGACGTTACGCAGATAGAACAAAAGTTACTTGAGTTCGTACCGTCGGATGAAAATAACGAGAAACCCATGAGTGAGACCACAAAAGAAGAGAATATAAAAACATTGTCCGTTTCTGAAAAACAAAAAGAGTTAACACTCGCACCGGAAATAAGTTCACCCGACGGGTTCGTCAATACGGATGGAAAACCCGTTACGCTTAAAGAATTGCGTGGGAAGGTTGTACTCCTTGATATATGGACATATAGCTGTATCAACTGTCAGCGAACATTGCCACATCTAAATGACTGGTACGCGAAGTATAAAGACCAAGGACTTGAGATTGTGGGACTCCACACTCCCGAATTTGCCTTTGAACATGTCCTTAAAAATGTCGAGAACGCCACAAGACAGTTCGGTATAGAGTATCCTGTTGTGCTTGATAATGATTACTCAACATGGAACGCTTATGGAAATAGATATTGGCCTCGGAAATACCTCATAGATATTGACGGCTACATTATCTACGACCACATCGGCGAAGGGGGATATGAAGAAACTGAAAAAGCTATTCAAAAGGCACTCATGGAGCGAGCTGAACGAATGAATATTGACGCTTCGGTTTCGGGAAAAGTCTCACCGCTTTCCAACATTCAAAACGCAGATACTAAACAAGTCGGAAGTCCTGAAATATATTTTGGCTCTGCCCGAAATGAGCGCCTAGCAAATGGCTCACCAGGTGTCTCTGGTGTGCAAACGCTTTTGGTTCCAAGAAGTACCTTTCTAAACAATCTCTACTTGGGAGGTACATGGAATATCACAAACGAATTTGCAGAAAGTAACGAACAATCAAGTATTGTCTTCAGATACAAAGCGAAGAATGTCTACTTTGTTGCAGGAAGTGCAAGTGGTGTTGAGATAGATATATACAAAGACGGTATATTTCTAAAAAAGATTCTTATCGATAGCGAGAAGTTGTATACCATTATTGAGGGTAACGACTATGGAGAACACACACTCCGTATGGATGTGAGGGGTGCTGGTCTCAAGGCTTTTACGTTCACCTTTGGTTAAAGATATACAAAAGAAGATCTCTTTAGATTTTGGCTGGTGCACCCAAAGAGGGGCTTGAATACTCTGTTTTTCGATGATACTTTTTATTAGGAAACTAGTCGAAAGGAAGGGCTATGGTTACCCGAAAAAACATCCTTGCAACTAACGACACTTGTCGCAAGCGCAAATTAGAACGAGAAAAACAAGCGCAACGGGAGCTGGCGGCACCATTAGGTTGTCGCCATGTGCACCCTGGTTCAGGTTGCCGCTGTGGCAAGGCAGTAGCTGGAAATGCCGCACTCTGTGCTGAGCACAAGGAAGACATTCAGCCTCAGCTGATAGGATTTGGTTCCACCTCTTTTCTAATGGGGCGCCGGAGCGGAGGAGGTCTGGGCGACTACAAATAACCAGACCAAGTCAGAGCCGAAACTTATTGATCTAAGTAAAAGGAAACGCAGAAGATGTCTATGAACATTGAAACAAAACCTGGAACTCGTGTTTAATACACAGGCTCCCCAGGTGACGAGATTACAGCGAGCACACTTCGATACAAGGAGATTTATACTGTCAACAGTGTTGAAGTCTCGGAATGGTCTTCTCGAGTATCTTTCAAGGAAGTTGCTGGTATCACTTTCAACACAGTATATTTCAACCATGTTGAGGAGCAGCTGGAACTGAACCTTGCTTGAAAAATCGTTCAACAGAGTCGCCCGACCTGTTGGGCGATTTCTGTTTTATAGTAAGGCTCTGGTTTTACGGAGCTAAAATATGCACAACCTCTACGACTCCATATAAGGCCAACCCAACGAACGCCAAACTCCCCACAAGTGCAATAACTGGATTTTTAATAATACGTATCGTCCGCTTTGGAGAGAGATACAGTAATATGTTAAGTATGGCGTGAGCAATAAAAACACCAACAGAAAAACCGAAAACATTAGTGATACTAAAAAGGGGAATGTATCCGGCAAAGTCATCTAGTCCGAGAATAAAGGGTATAAAAAAAGCGAAACCAAAAAGCGCCCAGAAGCCCGCAAGCGGTGGTGCTTTCATCGTGATATTTGGAATAATATGGTTGAGTATCGGAGCAATAAACTTATTTGTTCTATCAAGAAAAATCTCAAGCACTTGAACGCTTTTCCTAAAAAGAAGCGGGTACTCTCTGTCCGTTTGTTTGGCATGTTCCAAGCCTTCCTCTGCAAGCTTGAAAAGAACAAGGGCAGCAAAGAGAACCATAATGGCGAGAAGCCATTCAATATCTTTAAAGGCAGTCCACAAAAGCAAAATGGCCATGGTACCCAGTCCATTACCAAAGGCAGTGCCCAGTTCAATACTGATCCGGTTTTTCCATCCCGGATTCGTGTGCATCAAGTTCCCTATAAATATGGCAAAGTCCACAGAAGTTTTTAGGTACACGGTAAGACCAATAAATACGTCGACAAAACGTATTTCTGGAATAACATCAATCGTTGTAAAACGGTTTAGTATAATAACTTCAATATAGAGAAGTCCGACGAGAAAAAGGCAGGCAACCGCACTCAAAAACAATGGAAGGAATTGCTGTTTAAAAAGACCTGCCGAGGGCATAGATACAAGGATACTATAGTTCATTCCACTTTACGGCAAGGAGGTTTTTCTGATATAGTGAGCATAATGTTTGCTACAGGGGTTTTTTCATAAATGGAGTCTCCAATTCACGTTGTACTTAAAGCTGAAGAGCTTGGGAATGTTCTTGGATTTCCTATAACAAACTCTCTCGTCATGACTTGGCTTGTCATGGCTATTCTCGTTGTCTGCAGTGTTCTTCTGCGAAGGAAACTTGCTCGTATTCCAGGACTTGTCCAGACTGCAGTGGAATGGCTTTTTGAAGGAGCAATGAACTACATAGCAGAAACTCTGGAAAGCGAAAAGTTAGCGAAAAAGTTTTTCCCACTTCTTGCGACCATTTTCCTTTTTGTACTTTTCGCAAACGAGCTCGAATTCTTCCCTGGAGTAGGTTCTATAGGTTTTCTCCATGGACATGAGCTGATACCATTCCTCCACGCACCTGCAGCAGATCTCAACTTTACCCTTGCGCTTGCATTTATAGCGTTCTTTACGATAGAGATTACGGGTATTGCAGCTCTTGGAGTCTTTAAATATACGAGCAAATATGTTAATCTAAGCTCACCGATAGGGTTTGCAGTGGGTATCATTGAGTTCATCAGTAATCTTGGTCGACTCATTTCTTTTTCCTTTCGATTGTTCGGAAATATTTTTGCAGGGGAAGTGTTGATCCTTGTTATCGGCACGTTCGTCCCTTATTTCCTCCCGGTGCCCTTTATGGGCTTTGAGATGTTCATCGGTTTTATTCAGGCGCTCGTGTTTGCAATGCTCACTCTGTTCTTTATCAAGCTTGCTATTATGGAGCCCCATAGCTTCAAAGAGCATTAAGAGGTTAGTAGAGTTTTCGCGAAAGCGCCGATTTCATCGACCCTTTCGCGAGCGCTCTACGGAGACGTTCGTTTGATTGTTTATTAGGTTACTTATAAAAACAAACTGTTTCAAATAGGAACAGTTTCAACACTTATGGATGTAGAATCAGCAAAACTAATCGGCATGGCACTCGCCGCAGGACTCGGTGTTATCGGTCCTGGAATTGGTATTGGACTTATTGGTGGGGGCGCGATGGAGGCTATCGGACGCAATCCAGAAGCATCCGGCAAAATCGTGTCAAACATGATTCTTGCAATCGTGTTTACTGAGGCGCTTGGAATTTTGGCATTAGTCGTCGCATTTATCATCAAATTCGTCTAAAACTTTCTAAAACCACTGATAACCTCGTTGCTCGAGGAAAAATATCTTTCAATGTAGTCTTCCTACACTTCAAGATATTTTTCGTCGGCGCCTTGTTCTCAGAGTTTTTAGAGAAGTTTTAGAAGATTTCTACTAAGAATTTTAGTGGGATTGAATCTCTAACATGGAACAACTCTTCACTGCCTTCGGCATCGACAGCAAATTACTTCTCGCGCAAGCGATTAATTTTGGTGTGCTTCTCGTTGCGCTTCGGTACTTCCTCTACAAACCAGTTCTAAAGACACTGGAAGAAAGGAAAGCAACGATAGCAAAAGGAGTAGAGGATGCAGAAGAAGCTTCAAGCGCCCTTGCTGGTGCTACAGAAAAGGCTCAGTTCCTCGTTGCTTCTTCTGAGACGGAGGCTGAGAGTATCGTCGCTTCAGCACGAAATGAGGCAAACTCGGAGAAAGGTCGCATCCTCAAAGAAGCTGAGGCAGGCGCGCAAGCGGTTGCAAAGGACGCAGAAATCCGCGCTCGCGAAACGGCGCACAAGTCTCTTCGTGAAAGCGAACAAGAAGTGGCTCGACTTGCCATTCTTGCTGCGGAAAAAATAATGCGTACGCAAAGCTAACCAACTATGGAGAAACAATACGCAATCGCACTGCATAACCTTATCCAGAAGCCTGGCGCGCACTCGTCAGACGTTATGGAGAAGTTACTTGCACACCTTAAGTCTTCTGGACGCACAAAACTCCTTCCAGGAATTCTTCGCGAACTTAAGGTTCTCGAAACACGTACCGAGAGTGGTGCAACGCATCTTGAAGTAGCTTCAGAAAAAGAAGAAGCGCGCGCGAGAACAGCTCTCCACAAAGAAGGTATTGTGCCGACACACGTAACCATACAACCAAACCTAGTCTCTGGATGGCGAGCGAGGAGCAAAAATGCACTCGTTGACTGTTCTGGAAAACGCGGACTCATCGACCTGTACCGTACCGTAACCCATTAAAAACATTACCCACGTATAACTAGCAGTATTATGCAGAGCATTATCAAACGCATCGAGGAGGAAATTGCAGGATTTATTCCCGCACAAGGCACCGAGGAAGTCGGTGTCGTACGAGAAACCGGAGACGGAATCGCTCAAATTGACGGCCTCGACAATGCCGTTATGTCTGAAATGGTACTGTTCGACTCCACGTTTGACCGGTCTCTTGAGGATGCGCTCAAAGACTCTGCGGTGCTCTACGGACTGGTACTAAACCTCGAAGAGGATGGTGTTCGTGTGGTAATTCTCGGAGACGCCTCCAAAATATATGAAGGAATGCTCGTGCGTCGTATCGGTAAAGTGCTTTCGATTCCTGTGGGTGATTCTCTTGTGGGACGCGTTCTTAACTCGCTTGGAGAACCCGTTGACGGGAAAGGTCCACTATTAGGGACAACATCAATGCCTATTGAACGCACTGCTTCCGGCGTTATCGACCGCTCTCCAGTAAACACCCCAATTCACACTGGTATTAAGGCAATTGACGCCATGATTCCGATTGGTCGTGGTCAGCGCGAGCTTATCATTGGCGACCGTGGTGTTGGAAAGACCAGTATTGCCATTGATACTATTTTAAATCAGAAAAATGAGTCAGAGACGACGCGTCCTATCTGTATCTATGTCGCTATTGGGCAAAAAGAATCTAAAACGGCTCGCATAGTGGCAGACCTAACTGCAGCAGGAGCCATGGACTACACTATCGTCATTACCGCACCAGCTTCCTCTCCAGCAGTACTCCAGTTCCTCGCTCCATTTACAGGAGCTACAATAGGGGAGTTCTTTATGGATAAGGGGCGAGATGCACTTGTTATTTATGACGACCTTTCAAAACAAGCAGTTGCGTATCGTCAAATGTCACTCCTTCTTCGTCGTCCACCAGGGCGTGAAGCCTACCCGGGAGATATTTTCTACCTCCACTCACGTCTTTTGGAGCGCGCAGCGAAACTCTCTACCGCTATGGGTGGCGGATCACTCACTGCGCTTCCTATCATTGAAACGCAAGAGGGTGATGTCTCTGCATACATTCCCACAAACGTAATTTCGATTACCGACGGTCAAATTTTCCTTCTCACTGATCTTTTCAACAAAGGTATGCGTCCTGCTATTGATGTTGGTATCTCAGTTTCTCGCGTGGGTTCAAATGCTCAAACAAAGGCGATGAAAAAGGTATCTGGAAAAATTAAACTCGAACTCGCTCAATTTCGTGAGCTTGAAGCGTTTATGCAATTTGCATCGGACTTGGATAGCGACACCAAGAAGCGCATTGATAGTGGTCGTCGTATGACAGAAGTGCTTAAACAAAATGTAGGAGAGCCGCTTGCCTTTGAAATGCAGGCAGCGGTTATCTTTGCGGCAACCAACGGCTACTTTGACGGCGTTACTCCAGAAGAAACAGCTCACACAGAGCGACGACTGCAAGACTTCTTGCTCCGTGAAGCCGAAGCTGTTCTTACTGCAATTAGAGATTCCAGAGAAATTGGCGAATCGACTGAAAAAGATCTCCGTGTAGCACTTGATACATTTGTATCCCGTATTTCCTAGTCTTCTATAACTACTCCTGCTTACCTGCAACCCATCACCTAGTTACTATGGCTCTCAAAGACATCAAGGCAAAGATTCTCGCAACAAAACGCATGAACACGGTAACTCGTGCTATGGAAGCAGTCTCTGCGGTAAAAATGCGCAAAACACAAGAACGTGCTTTTTCTGGACGGCCGTATGCAAGTTCTGCCCTTGCCGTGCTCGCACGACTTTCAGGAACAGCGCAACTAGCATCGCATCCACTCGTAACTAAGCGCGAGGTAAAGAAAATTGCCCTTATCGTCATAACGAGCGACAAAGGTCTCGCTGGCGCACTCAACAGTGGAGTGCTTAAAAAAGCAGCTGAAGCCGTAAAAGAGTACGAGACCAAAGACGTTACTGTGTACGCATATGGAAAAAAAGGAGAGGAGTTCTTCCGCCGGAGAGAATATCACGTTGCTGAAGCATTTGAGAATAAACAGGACGATGTCGAAGTTTCTATTATGGAAAGGCTCTCAAGTGATGTTTCTAAAGGTTTCCTTGACGGCTCCTTTGACGAGGTCGTTGCCATATATAGCAATTTCAAATCAACGTTTGAGCAACTACCCACCATGCGTACCCTGTTGCCGCTTTCGCTTGAGTCTGTAACGGAGCTGGTAAAAGATATTCAACCGGTTCGTGGAAAGTGGAAAGGAGATGAGGTTAATCTCACTGCACCGAGTGGCTACAGTATAGAACCAGAGGCAGCAGCCGTACTGGACGCGCTTATTCCCCGTCTTGTGTCTGTGTCGCTCTATCACATGCTTCTTGAAAGTAAGGCGTCTGAACACTCTTCCAGAATGGTTGCGATGAAGAATGCCTCGGATAAATCAAAGGAAGTCGCGCGCGACCTCACTCGCGTATACAACAAAATACGCCAAGCAGCCATTACGAGGGAAGTTTCAGAGATTGTCAGTGGTCGCGAGGCACTGGCGACGTAGCTTTCGTTTTTATACACAAAATGATATTAATTAAAAAAACATGAAACTCACCACAGGAACAATTACNNCCACAGGAACAATTACAGAAGTTATCGGACCAATCGTTGACGCGCATTTTCCGGAAAGCCGTCCGGCCATTCAAGACGCCCTTGTTATCGAAGCAAATGACCTTCACGGACGCATCACTCTGGAAGTTGCTTCGCACCTAGGGCTCGACAGAGTTCGTACGATTGCAATGACGGAGACTGCTGGACTTTCTCGTGGTGAGAAAGTATCTGCGACAGGGAGTGCCATTTCTGTTCCTGTAGGAGAGGCTGCCCTGGGCAGACTATTCAACGTTCTGGGGGAGACTATCGACGGAAAAACAGAAATACCCGCATCAAGTCCTCGTCTCCCTATTCACCGCATGCCACCATCATTTGATGAACAAACAACTAAGGCAGAAATCTTTGAAACGGGTATTAAGGCAATTGACCTCATCATCCCTTTTATTAAAGGAGGAAAGGTTGGTCTATTTGGAGGAGCTGGAGTAGGAAAGACCGTTATCATCCAAGAGCTTATTCACAACGTTGCAAACAACCACGACGGATATTCTGTGTTTGCAGGAGTGGGTGAGCGTGTACGTGAGGGAAACGACCTGTACCACGAGATGGAAGAATCAGGCGTACTCAAAAACACCGCACTGGTCTTTGGACAGATGAACGAAGTTCCAGGGGCACGTGCTCGCGTTGCCCTCACCGGACTTACCCAAGCAGAGTACTTTAGAGACGAGGGTGGGAAAGACGTCCTGTTCTTTATGGATAACATCTTCCGTTTTATTCAGGCAGGGTCAGAGGTGTCCTCACTTCTGGGGCGCGTTCCTTCTGCAGTGGGTTACCAGCCAACACTTGCGCAAGAGATGGGAGCGCTTCAAGAGCGCATTACCTCAACAAAGAAAGGTTCTATTACTTCTGTACAGGCAGTGTACGTGCCGGCAGACGACCTTACTGACCCAGCGCCAGCAACAACATTTGCGCACCTTGATGGTACCGTGGTGCTTTCTCGACAACTTGCATCCCTTGGTATTTATCCCGCAATTGATCCCCTTGAGTCAACCTCAAGCGCACTTAGTCCTCTCATCGTTGGAGATGAGCACTACACAGTTGCAAACCAAGTAAAACTGGTACTCCAGCGCTACAAAGATCTTCAAGATATTATCGCGATTTTGGGTATCGAAGAGCTTTCAGACGAGGATCGTCTCGTAGTATCTCGTGCTCGAAAGATTCAACGCTTCCTCTCTCAGCCATTTTATGTTGGCGAACCATTTACCGGTATTGCTGGTCAATATGTGTCCCGTGAAGAAACAGTGCGTGGGTTTAAGGAAATTGTGGAAGGGAAGCATGATGATAAAAATGAGGCAGCTTTCTACATGAAGGGTTCTATTGACGAGGTGAAATAGCCCCATTTGCGTTGTTGCAATGCGGAAAATATATTTCAATGTACCAGAGCGTACACCTCAAGATATTTTCCTTTTGCGTCTAGCATCTGTCACCATTTCGCCTCGTCAAAATCTGAACTCACCCTATTGCGTCACAAACCATCTTAATTAATAATCTAGTTATGACAAAATCCTTCCATCTCACAGTCGCTCGTGTCGGCGAAAACCTATTTGTAGGAGAAGCTGTTTCTGTAACACTCCCCGGCTCTGAAGGGGTCTTAACTGTACTGGCGCATCATGAGGCCTTGGTATCACCACTTAAGGCAGGTACCATCTCTATAACAACTTCTGAGGGAAAGAAGCAAGAAATACTACTTACAGACACAGGACTTGTTGAAATCTCAAATAATCAAGTAACGGTTCTTGTATAGGTGGTTCGAGAAGTCTGATAGGAGACGAAAAGGTTCTATGCGGAGTCTTTGACTTTTTCTGAGTAGATAGAAAAGAGTGCCACCAAAAGGCTGATACACAGCGGGCCGAGGAATATGCCGGCAGGTCCGAAGAAGGCAAGTCCTCCAAGCACACTAAGCATCACGACAAGCTGATGCATATGTATTCCTCGGCCCATAATTTTCGGGCCAAGAAAGTTATCAACAAGTCCCACGGCAACTACTGCCCAGAGCAAAAGTCCTACTCCGTGTAAAGGTGCTCCAATAATAAAGAGGTATGCCACTGCAGGAATAAGTACCAGGGAGGTTCCTACTCCCGGAATAAGGGCTGCAAATGCGGCAAGCGTTCCCCAGAGAAGACTGTTAGGTATGCCAAAAAGAGTTAATCCAATACTGGCGAGGATACCTTGTATAAGAGCGACGACGAGACTTCCCTTCACTACAGAATTTATAGTGAGCGAGAGTCGAGTGAGAATATGCTCGTCGTCAGAGTCTGCAAAAGGACTTAGGGTAATGAGTGACTGACGAAGCGCAGGGCCTTCCTTTAAGAAATAGAACAGTGCAAAAAAGAAGATAAATAAATCGAGTCCTATACCGAGAATGCTTGAAAAAGCGCCTCCTGCATGGGCAAGCACCCAAGAAAGTCCCTGAGAGAGGTAGGTGTTTATATTCGCTGCCATTTTAGCTGCGATAGTCGTTGCAGAAGGAATAGTCCCTTGGAGAGAGTTTCCGATACCGATGATGGTTTGTTGCAAGAGTGCTTGACCTCCGTTTTCAGAAAGAGATTGGTATGTTCCTTGTGCCTGACCTATCACCTTACTACCCACAAACATAAGTGGGGCGAGAACACAGACTACAGAGAGAAGGAGGGTGAGGAATGCCGCAAGTCCTTTGCGGTTGCCGAGCATACGCAGAATACGGGTATGAATTGGATACAGTGTTGTAGAAAATATCGCCGCAAGTATAAGGGGAACCAAAAATGGCTCAAATATGAAAAATGCAAGGACCGTTGAAACCGTAAGAAGAACGAATAAAAAGTAAGACTGGATTTTAAGTGCGTTCATATACTATGTCTCTACAGTATACCAATACTTTTGTTCTCTGGAACAGGTATGCTACTATGCGCTATATATGGGAGTACAGAATTTCCTAGTTAAGAAAGCAATGGAGTGGAAGATGCGCGATGTGCCAGAGGCACAACGTGAACAGATACTCACATTGGTTCAGAAAGATCCCGAGCTTTTCAAAAAAATTGGTGAGGAAGTAGATAGGAGAGTTAAGGGGGGCGAGGGTCAGACGAAGGCTTCAATGACCGTAATGAAAAAGTACCAAAAAGAGCTGCAAGCCTTGATGAAATAGATATTCTCAAATGAAAAAGATATACATACTACTCGGGCATCCCGATACTGGCACAATGTCTAGTGAGATGGCAGATGCATACGAAAAGGCTGCACGCACAGCAGGGCACGACGTCCGACGTACAAATCTGCATGATCTTTCATTTGATCCGATTTTGCACAAAGGATATAGGGTTCGACAAGAACTTGAGCCAGATCTTTTGAAAGTTCAAGAAGACATTCGGTGGGCAGAGCACTTTGTTCTGGTCTACCCCGTCTGGTGGTCAGGAATGCCAGCACTTCTAAAAGGCATGTGGGACAGAATCTTTCTTCCTCATTTTGGATTTCATTTTTATAAAAGAGAACACTGGTATTCAATTCCTGGCTGGGAGAAGATGCTGAAGGGACGTACAGCACGGGTGATTACCCTTTCGCGCACACCTCCGTGGATGCTCCGACTTCTTTTTGGAGACTTTACCTCTCAGGTTACTCACGCCATTCTTGGTTTTTCTGGTTTTAAAGTCAGACTCACGAGTATAGGTCAGTCAGAATCTCTCACGGAAAAAACAAAAGCCAAATGGATAGAAAAAGTCTCTACACTTGGACGAAAGGGAAAGTAATACCGTATGTTAAGAATAGGAATCGTAGGACTACCAAACGTCGGAAAGTCGACGCTTTTTAATGCACTTACAAAGCAGGCAGTACCTGCGGAGAACTATCCATTTTGTACTATTGACCCATCGGTTGGAGTCGTTGGAGTTCCCGACTCTCGCCTTGATGCACTCGCAAAGCTTTCAGGGTCTGAAAAGATACTTCCTGCAGCGATTGAATTTGTAGATATTGCAGGGCTCGTGAAAGGAGCAAGTGAGGGCGAAGGACTGGGCAATCAATTTCTTACCCATATACGCGAAGTGGATGCCATACTCGAAATGGTTCGATTTTTTGACGATCCGGACGTTATCCATGTGCACGATAGTGTCGATCCTGCGCGTGACATTAACATCATAAATCTCGAGCTTATCCTCGCAGATATGCAGAGCGTTACCGGAAGACGTGGTCGCCTAGCGCGCGACGTAAAGACAGGGTTGAAAGATGCCGTGCTTGAGGACTCTATCCTAGAGAAACTAGAAAAAGCACTCGTGGCTGAGAAGCTCGCCCTTTCAGTTGAGCTCACCGCTGAAGAAGCGAAAGTTATCAAATCCCTCAACCTGCTTACCCGAAAACCAATACTCTACTCTCTCAACGGAAAGACTGGAGGAAATAATGTAACAGATACGAGAGCGGAGGAAGCGCACAAACTCATAGAATCTCTAGGATCAAGATATGTTCATGTAGACGCCGCTACTGAGCGCGACTTAAATGACGTAGAGGACGCTGACAAAGAACTGTTTAGAGAGGAGCTTGGTGTACAAGTAAATGGACTGGATGCGCTTATTCAAGGAGCATACGAAACACTCGGACTCATGACGTATTTCACTACCGGACCAAAAGAAACGAGGGCGTGGACCGTAGAGCAAGGTGCTACGGCGCCAGAAGCTGGCGCCGTCATTCACAACGACTTCAAAGACAAATTCATTCGAGCTGAGGTTATTCAGACCGAGTTGCTCGTAAAAGATGGTTCATGGAGTGCCGCACGCGATAAAGGAGACATTAGAACAGAAGGGAAAACGTACGTTTTTCGGGATGGGGATGTCGCAGTCTTTTTACATAGCTAGATGGAGCACCTCCTAAAATCCCCATATACTTCGTTGCCGTTCAAAAAAATAACTTTCACCGTACGCGGATGTACGCCTCAAGTTATTTTTCTCCGACGCCTCGTCTATGAGAATTTTAGGAGGCGCTCAAACTTATATCTTTTTGCAAGCTCTAGTAATTTTAATAAGGTAGTTTCATATAATCGCGCCAATACTTTCGTCAGCAATCCTTATTTCGGCGAATCTATAAAGGTCCCAACACCGTCTCAGATAGCGCAAAGTAAAAAACAGAAGCCGCTCACGGTGGAGCGGCTTCGTAGGTGAAGGGCAGTATCGGCTTGCACATCCGCTCAAATTCGCGGAATGGTCGCCAAAAGATACCTCCAGTGACACGTTTCCCTTCAAAGCGCTTGTGCTGGGCGTCGTAGCCAATGGCTTGTGTGCCGTCCCACTCGACACTAACGAATGAGCAGATCTTGAGAAAGTTACAAGAAGCCTCCATCACATGCAGAGGCACGTCGCGGCTTTCAAGCGCCATAGCTTCCACGTCTCGTAAGAACTCCTTGCGCAAGCTCTTTTCGCGAGAATCAGCCCTAGCAGTGAACAGGTTCCTATTCCTGCCATAGACGTAGAAGTGATCGCCCGTGCTGAACCGTTCACTTCCATGGAACCTTATATCCGGTATCGTTGCGACGAGAGTTTCAAGTGCCTCGTCAGAGGGAAGGAACGGCGAGGATTCTGGAGGATAGATGAGGTAGAGGTGAAGCCAACGCTTTCGTTTTTTACCCCAGCCTGATTTTACAAACTTGTAGGTTGCGCGGTTCGTGAGGCGCAAGCCTCTAGAAACGCTTGAGTCGACTACTTTTAGCATCTGACAAACTCCGTTTTGACGAGTTGGCTGTTCCAAAGGAAGCATACTCCTGGTTCAGACAATGGCAAGATGGTGGTATACTTCTCCTTATATGGAAACAACACCTGCACCAGCTCCGGCACCAGAAATACTAGGGAAAGCTCAACCACCAAAATTTGTACGATGGGCAATACTGCTTGGCATTGTCATTGTACTTAACATAGTCTTTTTCGTCGTTCGTGGCCTTGTATTCGCTGAACCACAATACGACACATTTTGCCCTGCATCAAAACTTCCACAGCCAGTAACAGAAAAAACCTGTACGGATGTAGACGGAGTATGGACAAACTACGACGGCACTCAAACATCTGATGAAATACTTGCTCCATCAAAGTCGCAAATGATCGGACAAACTGGTTTCTGCGACACGTATTCAAAATGCCAACCGCTCTACGACGAAGCACGAAAAGAATTTTCTAAAAAAGCATTTATCTTTATGATAGTTGCTGGTGTGGTAGCGCTTATTGCGGGAATCCTTCCACTTGGATCAAGTATCGTTTCTGCCGGACTCTCTTACGGTGGTGTGCTTGCCTTTATCATCGGTTCTGCAACGTATTGGGGAGAAGCGGGAAGCTATCTCAGACTCTTAATATCTTTACTTGCTCTTATTGTATTGATTGGCATCGGTATTAGACACTTTAAAGATTAACTTTTCCAGAGGAGTACTCTGTTGATATGTTCTCATGGAAAAAAAGTCCTACGATCATAAGAAAATTGAAAAGAAGGCCCAAGAGAAATGGGAGAAGCTCGACTTACACACAACAGACCTCAGTAACACAATAAAAGACCCATACTACTTGCTTGTAGAGTTCCCGTATCCTTCGGGAGACCTCCATGTCGGGCACTGGTACGCCTTTGCAGTAACTGATATATACGCACGATACATGCGGATGAAAGGGAAGAATGTCCTATTTCCTTTTGGCTTTGATGCCTTTGGACTACCTGCTGAAAACGCCGCCATAAAAAACGGCAAAGACCCGATTAAATGGACGTATGAAAATATGGACTCCATGCGAAGGCAGGTACGCCTCATGGGAACATCTTTTGACTGGTCACGCGAGGTAGTTACGTGTGAACCTGAGTATTATAAATGGACACAGTGGCTTTTTTCCAAGCTGTATGAACATGAGCTTGCATATAGGGCAGAGGCTTCAGTAAAGTGGTGCCCCAAAGATCAGACCGTGCTTGCAAATGAACAAGTGCACGACGGCATGTGTGAACGATGCGGTACCGTTGTCGAGGAGAAACGACTTACCCAATGGTTTTTTGCTATTACCAAATATGCAGACAGACTCATTAATGACCTCGATGGACTCGCTTGGGGACAAGATATAAAAGATGCACAGCGCGCATGGATAGGAAAGTCAGAGGGTGCGGAAATTAGCTTTACACTCACCTCTCCAAGAAATTACATCCTTCTTCATGGTTTTACGGGAACTCCTTCAGATAACTTTTTCCCATGGTGCAAGGATCAACTTGAAAAAGAAGGACATGTCGTGACAGTCCCTGTTCTTCCACATACCGATACACCCACAGAAGAAGAATGGGTTAATTCGGCATGCACTGCCACAAGATACAATGAAAACACGATTCTGTTTGGTCATAGTCTCGGTGCAGTTACGGCGTTGAAAGTACTCGAAAGACTTAAAACACCTATTAAAAAAGTTATTTTTGCAGGAGGTTTTATTGACCCCTCCTTCGCCGGTCATCCGAGAAACTTCGAAAAAACATTTACATGGGACTTTGATTGGGAGCGTATCAGGTCAAACGCTTTTGAATTTATAGTCCTTCATGACGCCAAAGATTCTGCAGTAAGTCTTGACCAGAGCAAAAGATTAGCAAAGGCTCTTGGAGTCGATGTAACTGTAGTATCTGCCGAAGAAGATCATTTTTGTGCAGAAAAAGAACCTGAAATTCTTAAGGCCTTGATGGCAACCAGCGATTTGGCGGTTAAAGTCTTTACCACGAGAGCTGACACAATATACGGTGCCACGTATCTTGTGATTGCTCCTGAAAATATCCTTATTCTTAATTTGCTTAAAAATTCGCGCATAGAAAACGCACAAGAGGTTACTGACTATATACAAAAGACTTCTCAAAAGACTGAACGAGAACGTTCTGAGAACAAAGAAAAAACAGGAGTAGAACTCAAGGGTCTTTTTGCCATAAATCCAGCCAATAAAGAGCCAATTCCTGTATATATAGCAGACTATGTGCTCTCTTCATACGGGACGGGAGCAGTCATGGCAGTGCCAGCACACGACGAGCGAGATTTTGAATTCGCAAAAAAATACAACCTTCCCATAAAGCAGGTTGTACTCCCTTCGCTTGTAGATGAGAGAAACCCTCACGTCGAAGGAAAGGAGTACACGCAAAGAGACGTCATAATAGGGGTCGTGTATGACCCAAAGAAAGATGCCTACCTGTGTTTAAAATGGAAAGAAAAACCATGGACAACTTTTATAACGGGGGGAGTAGAGGAAGGGGAAGATGCAGTGGAAGCGGCTCAAAGAGAGATTATAGAAGAAACAGGATACAACGACTTACGTTTTATCCGCACTCTTGGTGGCATGTGTGAAAGTAAGTTCTTTGCTGCACACAAAGATGTAAATAGAACAGTTCGCTCTCAAGGAGTCCTCTTTGAGCTTGTAAGTGAAGGACGCCAAGAGGTCAGTGAAGAAGAGAAGGCGATGCACGAAACACTCTGGATTCCCTCACAAGAGGTAGTTGGCGCCAAGCTACAACATGCGGAGTTTGATCTGTTGTGGCAAAGGATTCAGACTGGAGTAGATACATACACTGGAAATGGTTTGCTTATAGATTCGGAGATATTTTCAGGAAGAGGCAATCGTGAAGCCATGACGGAAATAATCACTGTTTGTGGCGGAGAGTCACTTACAAAGTACCGACTTCGCGACTGGGGAGTATCGCGTCAGCGCTACTGGGGATGCCCTATTCCCGTTGTATATGACCCTGAGGGGAAGGCGCACCTCGTGCCGAGCGAGCATCTTCCCTGGCTACTTCCAACAGATGTTGATTTCACCCCAAACGGAAAGGGTTCACCACTTACATCAAGCCAGGAACTTAAAGAGCGTGTTACGCGTCTTTTTGGAGAGGGGTGGACACCCGAGTATGATACACTCGATACCTTTGTAGATTCTTCGTGGTATTACACACGATATCTTACTCCAAATGATGCAGAGAAGTTTTCAGATCTTTCACTTATGCAGTCGTGGCTTCCTGTTGATAGATATTCTGGTGGAAGCGAACACACTACCATGCATTTACTCTATGCTCGATTTTTCTATAAGGCACTGTACGACCTTGCGCTTGTACCTACGAGTGAACCATTTCTGGAGAGATATAATCGTGGACTTATCCTTGGAACAGATGGTCAGAAAATGAGTAAGCGGTGGGGTAATGTTATAAATCCTGACGAGGTTGTAGAAAAAGTTGGAGCTGACGCTCTGCGTGTATATCTCGCCTTTATTGGTCCTTATAACGAAGTGGGAAGCTACCCGTGGAAACCAGAAGGGGTTGAAGCAATGCGCAGGTTCCTAGACAGGGTATATGCACTTAAAGAAAAGATAACTGATAGCGAACCTTCAGAAGAGGTACTGCGGGCGGTTATGCGTGCTACGGTAAAAGTAGATACGGATTCTACTCGTTTTAAATTTAATACTGCGCTTTCTGCACTGATGATTCTTCTTAACGAGCTTCAGAAAGAAACAGACATTGCGCGGAGCACGTACCATGATTATCTCAGACTGCTTGCACCGTTTGCTCCGCATCTTTGCGAACATCTTTTTGAGAGTACGGAAGGAAAAGAATCGAAAGAGAGTATTCACCAGGAGTCATTTCCTGTCGTTGACGAAACCCTTTTAGAGAGTGAACTGGTCGTAATCCCAATTCAGATAGGAGGAAAAAGGCGTGGAGAAGTCATCGTTACACCTTCTGCCACCGAGGAAGAGGTTTTGGCACTTGCCCTTGTTCTACCAGCCGTTGAAAAGGTCTTAAACGGAGCAAAACCCCATAAAACCATCTATATACAGGGTAAAATTCTAAACCTTGTAGTATAGCCATATTAGAGTATTTGTGGCATAAAATATATTATAAAACGCTTTATTTACTAGTTATTTTAGAATCGGTTGGAAAAGTAAGTGGGGATAAAAGCTTGACTTCGGGTAGGCCGTCATGCTATCATGCCTCTTACAGAAGCGGCGTAAGCCGTTTTTGTGTTTATGCCATTTTTAGTAACAGCCCTGGTGGGCTTTCTTGTTCTGCCGGCTAGTGTGGTCGCTCCAATTCCTGCTTCTGCTGCATATTCTGCACCAGAGATAGTAGTGAAGAAAGCACCAGTTTCTAGCGCGAAGACAGGTATTCTTCCTGTCCTCACGGTCAAGCTCACCGCCTATAATGCCCTTCCTGCGCAAACGGATAAGAACCCTTTTGCAACGGCGAGTGGCGCGTTCTCGAATCCTGAAGTGGTTATCGCAAGATCGCAAGACCTCGCATCCACACTTCCGTTCGGTACGGTCATCGAACTTTCACGTTCGGGTCTGGATACTCCTTCTTGTAATTACAGTAAGGTAAAAGACCTCATTGGATACCGCGTTGTTGCGGACTCCATGAATGCGCGAATCACCAACACGGTGGACGTACTTCTTGATCAAAACGATACTGTTTTGTTCAACGGACGACAGCTTAATCCTGGTATTGTGCTCGGCAGGTGTGGTGAAGTTACCGCACGCGTCGTAGGACACGTCAAGATTCAGGATATTCCGGCTACCCAGAAAGAGCTTGCAACATTGTTTGCTCCTACGGCAATCGCGAAACGGTAATTTTTTACTTCGTAAAAAGTACCCCGACACACTCTTTCGAGAGTACTCGGGGCTTTTTGCATTTCTGTTACTGAACCTTTTGTTGTTACCTTTGGTAAGAAATGCTTGGAATATACGTCTACATTTATTATACTGAGTATATGCAGACTTCGACCTCAATAAAACTTGCTATGACTGTTCGTTATACACTCTATATCGGACTGTTTTTCACAATGGTTTTTGCTCTATTGTCCGTGCTCCCAGCAAGTGCAGAGGCAGCAACCAAAAAGACTTCTAACGCGACCCCTTTTGAAGTCTCGGGCTGGATACCATACTGGCGCACTGAGGCAGGTACGGCAGATGTGATACCACACCTTAACCAGTTGGCAGAGGTCAACCCTTTTGGATATACAGTAAAAAATGACGGTACGGTTTTTAATGTGTTAAAGATAGAAGGCGCAAGCTGGCAAAAACTTATTGCCTCTGCCAAGGCAAAGAAAGTACGAATAATTCCAACAGTGATGTGGAGCGATACGGCAACAATAGATACCATACTTCGCGACTCAAAGTCTCGTGCCAAACATATTGCTTCTATCACAGATATGGTGAAGAAGAATAACTTCGACGGCGTTGATATCGACTACGAGGGTAAGAAGGCAGAGACACGGGAATATTTCTCTTTATTTCTGAAAGAACTCTCTGTCGAGCTTAAAAAGGACAAGAAGAATCCAAAAATGCTCAACTGTACGATAGAAGCACGCATGCCGCTCTCTGCACGCTACTCCGGTGCTATTCCAAGCGGTATTGAGTATGCAAACGACTTGCCAATTATTAACAAATACTGCGACAGGATTCGCATCATGACCTACGACCAACAGACTGCAGATGTACAGCTGAACAAGACAAACAAAGGGAAGCTCTACGTTCCTGTTGCCGATACTGCGTGGGTACAGAAGGTCATAGAATATATGGCGGAAGATATTGATAAAAAGAAAATGAGTATAGGTGTTGCAACCTACGGCTACGTTTACCAGGTTATGCCGAGTACCGATGGAACAAGTTACTCGTACGACAAGCTCGAAGCATTCAACCCTCGTTACGCTATAGATACGGCAAAAGAGTACGGTATCACTCCGACTCGAAATACGGCTGGTGAAATGAGCTTCTCGTATGTACCAAGAGAAACAAGTTCCAAGCTCCCATCACAATCAATCCTTGCTGGACTTGCTCCAAAGGGCACTGCCTCTGCCAACCTAGCCGCTGCAGGAGCGCTCGCCCGTGCAAAATCAACCCAAAAACAGTCTCCTTTCTATCTTCTCACCTGGAGCGACGCTGGTGCTATTAAAGAAAAAGTCATTCTTGCAAAGAAACTCGGGGTACGGGGAGTTGCCGTATTCAAATTTGACGGCGGAGAAGATCCTGCCATGTGGAGCGTTCTTAAGTAGCGGACAACACTCTTACAAGAAAAACCGCATCAGTGTCGAGGAACTGATGCGGTTTTTCTTGCTATATTCTGACTTACATTTTATAATAAGGTTACGTCTATGGAGCCAAAAAAACCTCTACACCATCATCTGTATGACTACTTCTTGCCTCATACACGAAACGCCAAGAGACCGCATTTCTTCAGCGCACCATCGCTCGTATTACTACTCGTCGGACTTCTTGCCCTTGAAGGTGCATACTTTACACAAACAAGGTTTGTATTCCAAGAAACCGAGTTTCTCGCCTCAGTGCTTCCTGGAGTCCTTACAAACCTAACCAACAGCGACCGGGCTCTTAATAACCTTGAACCCGTAACTGCAGACCCTCTGCTCGCTCAAGCAGCGCAACTTGCGGCAAAGGACATGGCGGACAACGGATACTTCGCTCACGTGTCTCCCTCTGGTAAAGACCCCTGGTATTGGTTGCTACAGGTTGGCTATTCTTATACCTATGCTGGACAAAACCTTGCAGTGAACTTTACTGACTCACAAGAAGTCGAGGAAGCTTGGTTAAACTCTCCTACACATCGTGCCAATATCATGAAGGCACAGTACACGCGTATTGGCATCGGTACTGCACGAGGCAAGTATGAAGGAAGGGAGACTATATTTGTTGTTTCTTATTTTGCCACACCCAAAACAGCTCCTGTGGCAGAGAAGGCGCTAACTCCGGCTCCTGTAGTCGCAAAAGATCTAGAGAAAGTTGTGGTGCCAATTCTTACTGAAAGAGAGCCTGTAGCGTCCACAAGCGTTCTTGGTGTTGAACAGGGAACTATTATTGATGTAGAGTCTGTAGAAACTGAAGAAGTTACAACGTTACTTTCCCCAGAAGATATTATTACCCCCTCTCCAGGATTATTTGAGAAAATAGCTACATCACCATACCACACCCTTATTTTTATCTTAACTGTACTCACCCTACTTATTCTTCTTATTATTGCAGTTGCCATTTCAGTCCACACGGAACGTAAATACATAGAGGCTTTTGGTGGAGGACTTTCAGTGTTCTTACTTATCTTGGGACTCCTTCTTCTTCATGTGCATTACAACCAAACGGTACGCGTTCCAGAAAGTTCCACAGATACAAACATTTCTTCATAGTTTTTTAAAAGTCATATGAAAAGAAAGTATCTGCCCGGACAGTATGCACTTAGTGTGAAGCGATCAAGTGCAGGACTCGGACTTTTTGCTGCAAAAGATATTCCTAAAGGAACCTGTGTTATTGAATACGTGGGTCGCGTTATTTCAAAAGAAGAGGAGTATACCAGTCGTAGCCGATATTTGTTTGAGGTTAATAAAAACAAGACTCTTGATGGAACCACGCGTGGCAATACAGCACGCTACATTAACCACTCCTGTCGTCCAAACTGCGAGACAACGATATACAAGGGAAGAGTCTTCATTTTTACCACGCGTAAAATACGCAAAGGGGAAGAGTTGGCGTATGATTACGGGAAAGAGTATTTCAATGAGTACTTCAAGAAAACAGGCTGTAAATGTGCTTCTTGTATGAAAAAGCACTAGAAAGTAGTTCGCTACGCGAACTTACTTGTGCAATGCGCACAACGGCTTGCTTCAAGGGGTACCTCGCTTATACATTCAGGGCATTTTTTCGTTGTAGGATCTACAACTTTTTCTTTCTTGGAACGGGCAATGAGAGCATTCATTGGACTTACCACAAAGAAATATATTGCTCCTGCAACAAGGAGAAAGGAAATGAGATGATTGAGGAAGTCTCCAATCTTAAACACGCTTCCATTGAGCGTAAAGGCTATTCCTGCAAAGTCTGGAACTTGTGCTATGGCACCAATAAGAGGGGTCAATATGTCCTCAACGAGAGCAGTTACAATAGCACCAAACGAAGCTCCAATCACGACACCGACTGCCAAGTCAACAACATTTCCACGAAGAATAAAATCTTTAAATCCTGATAGCATATGTGGGTCTTTGGTTATAGGTTATGGGTAAATAATACATCAGGTCTATGAAGTTGCAATAAGAAGATGTCGCAAATCTTTCTTTAAGAGGGCTCCTTGTTATACTTAAGGTATGGCTTATGACAAATATAGCGCAATCTGGGTTTCGCACTCATCCATGGGGGACTTTTTACGCTGTCCTCGTCTGTATTACCTACACAACGTGTATAAAGACCCAAAGACTGGAAATAAGCTTGGTATTGTAAATCCCGCGCTCTCGCTTGGCGTGGCAGTACATGAAGTACTTGAGGGATTAGGAGATTTCCCTGCAGAAACACGCATGAGCCGGGACCTTATTGCAACCTATGACGAGGTCTGGCAAAAAGTAACAGGAAAGCAGGGTGGCTTCCTAGGTGCTGAACAGGAAAAAGAATACTACGAACGAGGTAAGAAAATGCTCGAGAACGTCATCAAAAATCCAGGTCCACTTTTGCGTAAACGAATTAAACTTCCTGAAGGAACCATGCTTCCAAATTTTATATTGAGCGAGGAAAACAATCTTATTCTCTGCGGTAGGGTTGATTGGATAGAATATAAAGAGGACGACTCGCTTCGTATTATTGACTTCAAAACAGGAAAGAATGAAGAGAAGGGAGGTTCACTCCAGCTACCGATATACTTACTCCTTTCAAAGGAGCTCCAAAAGCGCTTCGTTACCCAGGCTTCGTATTGGTATCTTGATAGAGAGGAAGGTCTTGTAGATGTTGAGCTTCCAGACATTGAGGAGTCGTATGTAAAGGTACTTGAAACTGCTCTACGGGTTAAGGAAGCCCGAGAAAGCGGGATATATGTCTGTCCACAGGGCGAGGGTGGTTGCTATGACTGTCGTCCCTACGAAGCAATACTTACAGGCGATATTTCAGTTGAGTTTGTGGGGAAAGGGGAGTTTAAGCAGGACAAGTACTTATATAATCCCGACGCGAATAACTCTACTCCTTTGTAAAAATAAAAACACCTTAGTAATAAGGTGTTTTTATTTAGAGTGCCTTCAAAAAGGTATCAGGTGCTAGGCGTGAGGAGAACATTCTTTGAGGTGTACTTAGAGTACATTGAAAAGAATATTCGAATCTCACAACAACGCAGATGATACTTTTTTGAAGGTACGACTATGCGCGCTGTACGTTAACAGCATTCATCCCTTTCTGAGACTCTTCAGTCTCAAAGGTAACCTCGTCGCCTTCGCGTAGGTCGTCAAACATGACACCGACAAGTCCGTTGCTATGGAAAAAGAGATCTTTGTCCATACCTTCTCCAGAAATGAATCCGAAGCCCTTGTCAGTTACTTTTTTGATTGTTCCTTTCATGGTGTGTTTTATTTAGGCGGATAAAATACAAAAAATATACGGAACTCGACGGGTTACAGATAGTTACTTTTGTACCGGAATAATGGCATATACCCCTCCAGGAGTCAAGTGGTTATGGTAAAAGCAAGATGGACAAAGGCCTCATCAGTAAGTAAGGGTTATTTTTCTGTGGAATGATATATGCCATCCCAGTTGCCTGGTGGATTTTCTGCGTAATTCCTTGAACGTTCAACAAAGGTCTTGCTTGGACCATCTTTTGTATCTGCTACGAGACGTTCAAATAGTTGTTGTGCTTTTTTAAAATCACCTGCCTGGTAGATGCTTCGTGCCGTCTGGAACTCACTATAAACTTTCTGTATTTCCGGTGTTTTTCGAGCTAGTTCATAAATAACTCTAGGTTCTTTCTTGCCCTTTACCACGACCGTATCGAGTTCTCGAAACGTATAAAGTTCGGAATCTTTGCTACTAAGTTTTTGCATAGTATTCTCACTCACGAGTATCGTGGTGTGGTACATCTTAGTGAGTCCTTCGAGGCGTGAGGTGAAATTTACTTCGTCCCCCATAACGGTATAGTTAAAACGTTTTGACGAGCCCATGTTCCCGACCACAACCTCTCCGGTGTTAATACCCATACCAACGGTGATCGATGCGATTCCTCTCTTACCCCACTCGATATTCAACTCTTGTAGTTTCTCCAGCATCTCAAGAGAAGCTGCGCAGGCATCTTCTACCTGTCTCACATTTGTGAGTGGAGCTCCCCAAAACGCCATGATGGCATCTCCTATGTATTTATCAACAATTCCATGATGCTTCATAATAATATCTGTCATGGCAGTAAGATATTCATTCATCAGGCGAGTAAGCTCTTCTGGAGAAAGGCTTTCAGATACAGTGGTAAAACCTCGAATGTCTGAGAAGAATATAGTGATTTCTTTACGCTCACCTCCAAGCGAAAGCTTCTCCGGATGCTTCATGAGTTCAGTCACCACTTCTTCCGGGAGGTAGTGGTGAAAGGTCTTTCGTATAAATTGTTTTTCTTTTGACTCTGTAATGTACTCAAGAACAAGCATTGCGCTTGAACCCACTAAAAGAGCGAGCAGTTCGTAGAAGAGTGGTGCCACAATACCCCGAAAGAATAGTGTAATTGAGCCAATTAAAAGTGCTGTAACAAATGCACACAATACCAGTATAAGTAGTCCGAAACTTCGTATGTATACGACAGATAGCCCCGAAAGAATAACTATTCCCGCAAGAAGAAAGAGGCTCCAGAACGTACTGGGTTCTTTTAGGTATTTTTGTGAGAGTATGTTGCTAAGTATGTTTGCGTGTACTTCAACTCCGGGCATGGATCCAAAAGGCGTTTGGATAAAATCGTGAAGGTTCGGAGCGGTGGCACCAACCAGTACATATGAGTCGGTAAAAACTTCTTGCGGTACGGTACCAGAGAGCACATCAGTAAGAGAAACCGTGAGAAAGGTGTCTTGGGGACCTGTGTACCAAACTCGGAAAGTACTTTTGCTCTTAGGCTCTGGTGAAAGAGCTTGTGCGAAACTAAAAATCTCGGGAATCTTTTCATGAAGGGTCCGAAGGGAGGTTTCAGTCTTTCGAAGAACACCATCCATATCAGCAGACACGTTTACAAATCCTTGTGTGCTTGGCGCCTCAAAAATAGGCAAGGGTCTCGTCAGTACACTTCCTTGCGGACTAAGTTCCACTGGAAGAATAACGGGCGGCGTAGACGCTTCCAGTGCGCGAGCAAGTATTTCATCATCGTATGTACCTACCCGTGAGGGCTCGGAAAAGTTAATATCAATTCCTATTGCCTTTGCTCGTTGCAAAGCTTCTATGGTCTGTGCAAATACACTTCTCTCCCATGGCCACTGTCCAAAAGTCGTAAAACTTGTTTCGTCAATCGCAACGATGACGATGTTTTTTGGAGGGTTTTCTTTTATGAAAAATCTATCCGTGAGCTGTTCTTGCCAGAAGTTAAAAAGAGCGTAGTGGAAAGAGAGTAATACGACTAGCAAGCTTACCGAGGCAGTGAGGACTCGATAGATGGTTCGTGAGGGTCTTTGAAACATAGCCTAAAAGACCGAGAGCGCAGAAAACAACGTAGATCCTTCTTCTTTATTATTACCAACAACAACATCATACCTACCAGGTGGGAGATTAGGCGGTAAGCTACCCGTTATAGTTGTATCGTCTACAATCTTAAAGTCACTTATGTGCACCGGGTCTTCTTGTGCTTTGTTCAGAACCACGGTAACAAAAACAGCATTCGTGAAGCCTCCACCATAGATGGTTATGGCACCTCCAGATTTACTTGAAATTTGTGCTGGGTTTGCGCTTTTAATACTTATGGGTATTTCTGGAACCTTGCCACCACCTCCTCCTTGCGAGCTAGTTGGTTTGGGGATGGTTGTTTGGGTTGGTGTCTGTGCTGGCTGAGGAGGGGAACCTGGAGCTCCTGGATTTACTGCCGTTCCCGCAGGACTTGTAACAGGGGAGTCTACTCCTTCAGATTGATACACCTTTTCTTTTATAGGAGTCCCTGCGTTAAATTGATACCAATTTGAACTTATATCTTCCGCCCGTATGTCATACACTTCTATCTCACCAAATCCCCTGCGAATAGCATACTTTCCGGCAGACACAATGACCGTTTTATCTTTGAGAGTTTTTCCGTCTACAGAGTCTAATGGAACAAAGGCAACAGCACTCTCTACAACGATAAGTGTTGTTGTACCGTTTTCGTAAGAAACATTGAACGATGTCCCTCGTACGGATGCGACAGCATTTTGGGTTTTCACTTCATAGTATTCGCCTTTTTCAAATACTTTTTCAATACGAGACCAAACAGAGCCAGTCGTAAGCGCTACAATAGTACCACTTGTTGTATCTGTTGATTTTGAGAGGGTAAGTGTTGTGTCACTATCAAGGGCAATTCTTTTTTCTGGTGCCTCGACGAGCGCTCTCCCACTCTTGCCTGTACGAACAACAGCACCTAGAGAAGTTGTCGCCGTTTTCTCTATAAGAGTTTCTTGCATACCCGGAACAGAAAGGAAAACGTCCGGAGCCAGGCTGGTAATATGAAGTAGGGAGTAGTCTTCTTGTATTGTATCTGGTTTGCTCTTTTTAGAAAATAAGAAGAACCCTCCAATAACAAGGAGCAGGACAAGGGTGCTGTACAGTATTTTTTTATTCATACACTCTCATAATAGTACCGCACATTCATAAGATGCATAATCAACTTCTGTGTGCGGTTATGAGACCTCGACTACTTTTATAGCCACAGAAAGGGGTTATACTTGCTACCATGACTCTTGGACATTAAAATCTTCTTTCGCTTTTTTGATATAGGAGCAAACAATGCTTCGGGTTTTTTGTAATCAATAGACAAAAGATGATCTTAGTGTTTTCCAACAACCTTGAAATTCACAAATAAATTCATTGCATAATTCCATATACCTACAACTCCCGCAATGACGACCCTTGAAATGAGATAATTCCAATCAAACAGTTCAACAAATAAAGCCATCAAACTTATAACAAGAATGAGTCCAACTCCTGCAATTATAATAAATGCGTAATATCCATGAGTAATTTTTCGTGTCGTCTGTGAAAAAACAAGCCTTCGACTCACGTAGTAATTAGCCGATACAGCAATTAGAAATGCGAGTCCTGTAGAGAGGAGGTATGGTAAAAGGAAAAAGTCTGTAAGAACATAGAGCAAAAACAAATCAACGGCGAACGTTGAGAAGCCTACGAGCGAATACTTCAGGAATCGAGTAGTTCCTTTGTCCACAAAATTAGTATAGCAAGGTACCAAGACTACTCGGCAGTCTTGGTACTTTGTCTACTTGTTTGTTTTAACTAATTAGTTATCCTTTCTTCTTTGCTGCCTTTATCGCAAGACGTTTTGCTGTCTTTTGAGGACTCTTTCGTATTTTCTTTGGAGTAACTCCGTGACTCTTTTTTGCCATAGTTTCTATATTAGTGATTTTCTTGAGTATACCATAGCCATAAAAAAGCCGCCGGGTCCATACGGATCCCGGCGGTTGCCCAATAGGGCTCTAGTGTCTGTTGTAGTGTGCTGGCCCGGGCTCAGACAAGCCTCGGAACAGCTTTCTGGGCGCGATTGCGAAGCGTGCCGCCGACGAGACCGAAACCGAAAAGCATCATCGCCCAGGTTGCAGGCTCCGGAACTGCCGAAACGCTGCCGCGACCTTGGTTGATAACGATACGATTGTCAATCGAGCCAAAAGCCTGGCCGGTCACGTTCCAGTCCACAGCGTAGGTGCTGTTGACGGCCGAGTTGTAGCCAATGCCACCGATTCCATTGAGGAACCCGAACGAAAGTCTCCAGCTGTTCTGGAACCCGCCTGGTGCAAGCAAGCTCGTCGCGTTGTCGGGAACGAGAAACGGATTGAAGCTGAAGCTTCCGCCCGTTGCCACGTTCGTAATCGTCATCAGGGACGAAAGTCCCCCGAGCGAGACCTGATCGACGACGCTCGGGTTGAAAGACCAGTCCCAGCTGATGACATCGCCCAGGGCGAAGTCATACACGTTGAGGGTTGGCGTTGGCACCGCGCCCTGGTATATTTTGGCGCGAATCCCGACCTCAACACCGTTCTGGGTGTTTATGGCGAAGCCACCATTCGGGTTACCCAACCCGAAATAAACGCCCGGGCTTGCCAAATTGGCATCGTAAACGACACTTGCCGAAGCAGGTGCCACCATTGCAGGCGATGAACAGATCATCGTCACAATGAACAGACTCTTAAAAATTCTCATTTCCGTACTCCCTTCGTGCCACATCCCAACAAAACGCTGGTTTATCGTAGCCAAAAACCCTCCAAAAGAAAGCCTTTTGGCTACGATAAACCCTTCACAGACATAAAAAGAACAATATATTGACTATAACACAGGTATTTCTAAATGTATAGTTTGAGACCAAGTAGGTCCAATCCTTAAAAACGAAGAGCTCAGCTTGAATGGAAAAAGAAAACCGCCCACCAAGAGAAAGAGTACCTGGTGGGGTCGGCTTTCTTTGATGGGCGGTTGAGCCCTTATGCGTGCACTTCCCGGAAGGAGTCACGCAGTCGCTGCAGCAGGGGACTCGCGTCGCCGAGTGTCGGTGATCTGTCGACACCGACGTGTGCATGGATTATTTCGTCGATATAATCCGCTTCGTTGTCTTTGACCGCATGCAAAGATACGGCATGCGCGACGCGGTAGACTTCACCATCGACGGTATAGGTCGCCGACCGAGTCATGATCGGTTCAAAGTCATACTGGGTGCCAACAACGGCTTTCCAGTGCTCCTTAGGAAAGATAATCACGGGATAACCGTCCTGACACATTCCCTGCGGAACGAAGTGGGGGATTGTGCACCCCCGAAGGTAATCAAAAGAGCCTCTCATTTCAACCTCCTCAGTTTTGAGACCTTTATATAGTAAACATATATTCCTGTTCTGTCAAGTGATTACTTCTTTCCCACGTGGCACGGTGTCTGATCACTAATGCTAAAGCAAAAGGGCGGCCACTCATATGGGGGCCGCCCTTGGTCGCACGTTTTGTAGTTCGGAAGCTTACCAGCCAGGCCAGCCCGACCAGCGAAGTTGCTTCTTTTTTCCCAACGGGGCTTTTACGTTCTTTTTCATAGACACGTCATGTTATATTGGTAGTTATCTATGAATCAAGAGCAGTTAGGGAAAAGTAAAGCGCGAGTGAAAAAGGCTCCAAAAACAACTACTTATGCGCGTCCATCATGGGTACCGCAGGGTGTTGTCGTCGAAGAGGAACTGTACTCCAATTGCTTCAAGGTTGTCGCTTGCGTACAAGCGTTATCCTCTGAATACAGGGGGCACGAGTGCGTGTATCGCCCCAATCAAAGCGCTCACTATTTCGAGGAATGTAAGATTCCTTTCTAGTGTATGCTGCAACTTTTCGGATACACGTGGTCATACTTCGTTCAGGTCGCAGGACTGTTCATCGCATTTATCGCGGCGGCTGTGTTCATCTATCTCGCGCTCCGGCATCTGCCGTGGCGATGGATGCGTGTCACGCTCGTAGTTATCTTTCTCGCCATCTCAGTAGTGTTTTATGTACCAAACGGTTTACCGCATGGATTTGAGTATCCGCTTGGTCTTACCACCTACGGCCCGGCCGAAAGCCCCGTCCTACCTATCGCGAAGGTATGGGATTTGTTCATTAATTTCGATGACCTTGAGCGCGTTGACGACATCACCCGCAACCCGAATGACGTTCCACCACCAATTAACCGAACCGAACCCGCCCTCGTCAAGGTGGCACTTGAGACGAAGGAAGTTATCTCGGAAATGGCTCCCGGAGTATTCATGAACTACTGGACTTTCGATGGGAAAATTCCCGGGCCTTTCATCCGTGTGCGTGAAGGAGATACCGTCGAGCTTTCGCTCACCAACAGTCCAACGAGTTTGCACCACCACAATGTTGATTTGCATGCAGTAACAGGGCCGGGCGGAGGAGCAGTATCAACTATGGTCGCGCCGGGTAAAACAGCAACCGTAACCTTCAAGGCGCTTCATCCTGGTGTGTTCGTCTATCACTGTGCAACACCTAACGTGGCAAACCACATGACACACGGCATGTATGGGCTCATACTAGTTGAGCCGAAAGAAGGGCTTTCAAAAGTAGACCATGAATACTACCTGATGCAGGGAGAATTCTACGCGAAAGGTGGCATGGGTCGGAAAGGACTCCAGCTTTTTGACGCGCAAGCGATGCTTGACGGCATACCAACCTACGTTGTTTTCAACGGGAGAACGGGAGGGATAAACGGAACAATGGAAACAAAGACAGGTGAGACCGTTCGTATGTACGTCGGGAACGGCGGGGTGAACCTCGTCTCTTCCTTCCACGTCATCGGGGAGATCTTCGATAGAGTTTTCCCTGAAGGATCGCTTACATCGACTCCGCATACGGATGTCCAAAGTACGCTCATTCCTGCAGGCGGATCTACAGTCGTTGAGTTTGATCTCCAGGTACCCGGCAACTATGTGCTCGTTGATCATGCGCTTGCACGCATGGAAAAGGGAGCTTGGGGAGTGCTAAAGGTAACGGGTGAAGAGAATAAAGAAATATACGACGGGGAGATAGTGCCAGGAAATGGACATTAGTAAAACCTAGTGTGGGCTCCGCGGGTAGGATTCGCCTCTCGAGGACTCGAAACTAGTGTTTGTAACTAATCGCGGACTCTTAGACAAACAACTGGGCCTGCGGTTCGAATCCTACACTCGCGGGTGCCGTGAGCAAAATTAAAACCCCCAATTTTGGGGGTCCTAATTTCACTTGCTCCGCGGGTAGGATTCGAACCTACGACCAACTCGTTAACAGCGAGCCGCTCTACCACTGAGCTACCGCGGAATTAAAGGTATTCTAAGGTGTAAAGAGAATTTGAGCAACTTAGTGTTTGCTATACTAAAGATATATCAGCTAATAACAATTCTCCGTATGCTTACACTCTATGTTAAAACCGGCTGCTGGTGACGACTCCACTGGAAAGGATATGTATGGTCTAGGGTTACTGTTGAGGATTTCTGTTCACTAACACAAAAACTATGAATATTAACTTCAAAAGCACCAATTATAGCCTCTCTCCGAACATCGAGGAATTTACTACAAAAAAGATTCGAACGTTAAAAAAATACCTTGGGAAAGATACTACTTACGAACAAGCACAAGTGTTTGTAACACTTGGAAAAGAAACGACGGCACATCAGTCAGGAAAGATATGGGGTGCTGAAATTAATTTTGACTTTGAAGGAATGCGCTTTCATGCAAAAAGTATTGAAGAAAATCTTGAAGAGGCAATTGTTGGTGCAACACGCGAAATAGCAGGCGAGCTTAACAAGGCAGGGAAGAAGCGCCTTAGCATGATGCGCAGAGGAGGAAAGCTCGTGAAGTCGCTTTTGAGAGGCTTTCGAGACTAAGCTACTGCGGTATCCAACCGTTTTGTAAAAACTGTGATAAGTCTTGTTCAGATTTGCCTTCAGGAACTACTCGCAACACGGCAAACCTTTTGTTTTCAAACGATGCCGTCACTATCTTGACCCGAACTTTCTTATCACCTTTTTTTGCGAAGAAATAGGTTCCTGGGGACTCTGCATAGGCGCGATATTTACTCCAGTTTAACTG
>CXWL01001200.1_pt1 | contig 41475 bp, 21 predicted proteins | sample 590931 | NCBI WGS metagenome assembly CXWL01 (sample SAMEA3498368, study PRJEB10139) | groundwater metagenome | biome: water well; material: biofilm material | place: Germany | collected 2015-04-27 | reverse complement strand
CTATACATTGCAAAAAAATTACTCAACTCTAATCCGTCATCTTTGCGGGATCATACTGTTACCTTGATACTGCGATTTCCCTCTATGAGACGAAATATTGAACCTTCCGGCATTTGCAATTAGTGTGAGCCCATAACAATAGAATGTGAGCCGAAAATAGCGTTAAATGCGAGCACGGCTGTTTTCAAACGCGAGCCGTTACACATAGCTGATCCTGGAGTCACCCTAAAGGGGGCTGCAAATGTTCAGTAGATTACGAATCTCCTTAACTCTCTTTCTATTTGTTGCTCTTTAGTTTCTGCACGTAGAGACTTCGCCAACTTATTATCGATAACCTCATGGCGGCATTCGTATCGGGCTCGCAGGTAGCCGTGTTGGCCACTGATCTTGGTTTGCGTCATACGGTTCATCGCACATCTATCCATTTCCGCATTTTCCAGCAGGGCAAGACGTTGAGCTTGTGTGCAGCCTGATAATCCGCTCACTACCAGAAATATAAACAACTTGAACATAACAATTCCTCAAGCTTGAGATCTAAAACCTTAATTTCTCACAGGTCAATGAATATGCAAGGGGTAAAAACGTTGTTTTCGTGATTTTTTTGGAAACCCTCACAAGTCGTTCCAGGTAATCAGCCTTCAGCAGTATTGAATAAATAAACTATCATCAAACATCCTTTATTTAGACTTTCATCAGGTCGTCAAATGCATCGCTGAATGATTTCTGTTTTGCATCGTCGATGATTATCGGCGCATCCTTTTTAATCGCTGAGTTCGGTGTTTCTGATTTATTTTCCGTAACGGTTTTTGTTATTCCGACTCTTAAATGATGACCGCCATTTAGTCCTTGCATGGCTAACGCGCGCAATAATGTCGCTCTGCGCCTTGGTGGGATATCTATTAAGTAGCCATACAGATCAGCGTCTGAATCTGGCTCTAGTATCAGGTTAATTCTGATTCTCTCCATATCAAATTAACTCCCTAATTTTTTAACGCGCTCGTTACCCGCCAAATAAAATCCCTTAACATTTGAGTAGAGACTATCATCTGGCACTATAATTTCACGGCCATTTAATAACTCCTCAACAATCGGCCTATAGCAGTTCGCGCCACCGCCAACCAAAACGATGACGTCAATATCATCCAGCGAACCTACACTGCTTAAAACCGATTGGATCGCGGTGATAATATAGGCATCCATTTTTTTGATTAAGTGCGCGAAATTATAGTCCTTGCCCTGTATTCGAGCATTGAATCCATTTCGAATACCGGCGTCAACAATATTGACATCTGAAAAGGGTGCCTGGCGATCTTCGCTGATTAAATACGTTAATTTGTCCAAAATCAGTGACATTCCGCCGGGCGTACTACCGCTCCGTTCGTCCTGGAGCTTCAGTCCTCGGCACACTAACCAATCAACCGTGTAATAACCAACATCAATGGTCAGGCTTTTTAAATCAGTAAGATTATCGGTCTGATTAGTATTCATAAAATAGTTGATAAACCCCCCAATTGGCTGAGGAATAATCCATGCGTCTTTAATACAAATCCGCTTGCCATCGGGATAGATATGCTCCCCTTTTAATCGCTCCGCCATTCTATTTTTGTGCTGGGCCAAAAAATTCACGGGTAATCCCGAAACCATTAAGTCGATTTTTGATTCACCCATGTACGCCAGCGCCCCTCGAAACAAGGCGAGGTGTTGCGGGGTATCAATGTAGCTGTTAAGTAAGGTTCTGCCTCGATCATCGCGGGCAGAGAGGGTGTCAATACTGTCTCGCCCCACCAGATACCGACTGCCATCACTCTCCACTTCGACTAAGTCCCGTCGAATCATCACCCCGGCGCCCCGATCCAGCCCCGTAAATAATGACGCAATTGAGGGGAAGTGGCTGCATTTGAGCTTAGCGCCGCCATCCCCATAGCAGAATTTCGTGTTTCCATAACCTACATCTATCGAACGAATGATCATAATTTAGCGCCTGTTATTATTTGTTTAATGTTTTTACGACCTCCAAGAGGTTTTTAAAGCGCCCGATAACACCTCATGGCTTCTTAGAAGCCGTGATGATTATTTGTAATTATCCGGTCACGACTGCTAAAGAGTTGTAAAACCGCCCGAGAATGCACACGAACTTCTCAGAAGTACTGGCATATTCCGTCACGAAAAAACCTGGAACCTCTTGCGACACCTTAGATGTTTTCATGACTTCTGTTCGCTTCTTAGAGCACCCGAGAACATCTTGACAGCATTTTTTTACTTGTGTCGGGGTGAAAGACAGCCAAAAAACGACTCTTTTAATTTTATTTTTAGAGCGCTTGACTCTTTCAGCTGGGTTCTGTCAAAATCACCGGCAATTAATGGGAATGTTGCATGATGCTCTACACCCGAAAGGCCGGTATGACGTCGGGATAGAAAAGGTCTCTTACCTGGATTGCTCGCTCGCGAGTGGGACGGAACTCCCAGGCCATTGTATATATTGATATTTTTACGGCCAATTTTGGCTAATTTGTTTTAATAGCTCAATTCTGATCGTCCGCGATCGGTCGAGTTCCGTTGCGCCCTGTGCGCTATAGCCGCTTCTGCGGTGTTTATTTGGACCCGAGATGTCCGGATATCCTCGTGCTCTATGCACACCCTCGTGATCGACCAATGTCTTATCCGATTTTCGCTAATTTCTTGGCGTTCCAAACTAGCACGCGAATTACTCCGGTTTTTCCTACCCGGTGGCACTTTTGCCAATCACGCTGTTTTTTAATCCCAAAATGTCAACTCCTGCCCACAAGACAGGCGCTCAACATTTTTTACCTCCAGTCCAACTTTTCAGGCAGAATTATTGTGTATCCCCTGTCTTGGTCTATCGCCCCGTATCTGTGGCGGGCGGCGTCCCCTTATTCGGTTTTTTTTAACGCCCCTTAAACAGAGACGTTTTAAGAATCGATTCATTACAGCTTTATAATCAAAGACCTACGCTACCGGCATTCGGGGCAAAAAGTGTCTTTTCAGGAAATTCTCTTTGGACTCCGGTAAAACCATCGTCGTAATTGGACGCTTGGCATGACTGACACACACCGGATAGAAGGAAAAACCACATTATTCTCGTCGCGCAACGAGTAAGAAAATGCGCATTGATCCATCCTTTTACACATGTCCGCCGGGAATTTGTCCCGTGCCTATTCGCTCACCGTCGCGAGAACTGTGTCCGTGTAAAAAGAGGGATTTTGAGCCAGGGCTTTCCTGCTCGCGACTCATAAATTTAGGACAATCCCCGGCTCCATCTCAAAACCGTCAAAACGAGACGTTTTTGGAGTGGAGCTGAAATTTAACCGGGAAACCGGAGGAAACAACCATGCCAAGAATAAACGCCTGTGACCTTATATAGCGATGGCCTATGAGCCGCAATTACGGGATCGGTTCCAGAGACATGGCGGCTGCGGGCAGGATGATCATCGCCAGGAAGTTTCACGGTGGTTATCAGTCCAAGTACGACATCGGTCAGCGCTGGGGCTATTTTTCGAAATGGGCGGCAGAACAAGGCGTGAAAAAAATGGAGAATATCACGCCCGAGATTGTCATCGCGTACGGGCAACAACTTCAGCGTGAACTGGATGCCGGCGAACGTAAAAGTTCTTCGGCTCCCAAAAACTACGTTTCTGCGGTGAACACCGTGCTTAAACTCGTGATTGGGGATGAGTGGAAAACCGTTCGCCCAGGCAAAGATTGTGGGATCCAAAAACGCATGTACATTCCCGTTGAAAGCAAGGCGATGACTGAGGCAACGCACCAAACTGCTCAACGCGTAGTGGGTGACAGGATATCCTGCCTGCTCGGGCTGCAACGTGCATTTGGCCTGCGTTTTAAAGAATCATGCCTGCTGAACCCGAAGCTGTCGCTAAAAGAGGCAATGAAACAGGGTCGTATAACACTGAAGGCCGGCACAAAAGGAGGCAAGCGCAGGAGTGTCCCCTGTCGTCCGGGTGGAATTACGGCTCTCAAAAAAGCAATTTTGGTTCAAGACGGGCGATCCATGATCCCTAAAAACAGGCTTTACGGGGATTTCCGACGAGAATGCTACGAGCAGGCCAAAATCGCCGGCATATCATTCCATCCGGAACGCCACGCCTACGCCCAGGAAAGATATAAGGAAATTACCAGTGCCCCTTCACCAGTCGATGCAGGATGGTCGAGAAAAGAGCGGATTCTGCATCTGTCTATTTATCTGAAGGTCAGCGAGGAAGATGCCAAAATAATCGACCATGATGCCCGTCTGCAAATATCAATTGAACTCGGTCACCATCGCACAGGAATCACCAATGCTTACCTTGGCTAAAAAATCGGAAACCTATTTTAGGGATTATGTGCGCGGCGGTGGTAAGGAAAATAGAAAACGACAAGTTTCGAGGATTGTTGAATTTCTTGATTGGGTCGAGTCGACCGAGAAAGTCAATTCGCTGCACAACCTGGGTAAACGCCACGTTATTGGCTTCTGGAAAGCTCACCGGCATTTTTCTGATGAAACGGCATATAAATACTGGCTGGGTATTTCTAAGTTATGGGATTGGATTGGCAAGCACGAAGAACCTCCCTCGCCGCATAAAAGCCAAACTTTTCAAAAATCTGTTTTGAAGGGCACGGTTATTACGGAAATCTCGACCGTAATCAAAGCAGCCCGCGCATCGCACAATTTAACCATCCAACAGCTTGCGAATGTGTCGGGATGCGAACCACTGCTCATAGCCGATATTGAAGCGGGCAAAACCAATATACTGCTCTCGGATATTCTGCGTCTATTTGAGATTTTGAAAATTAAATTTTCCTTCTCGACACCGAATTTCACTTCGGGTACCCCATTCTCGCCGCAATAAAAAAGTTATTTACTATCCAACTTGGCCTTGGCTGCCATTGTTTCAGTCTTGATCTTTTCTATCGCTGTCCGCAATCGGCTTTGTTCCTCATTCGCCACCTTGGCGATGAGTGCATTGTCTGCATTGGCTTCATTAATCAGACAGGTATTATAGGCATTAGCTTTTTGCTGCCATTCATTGATCGCCTTGACACTTTTATTATAGGCATCAACGCTGCTCTGCTCAATAACCGGAACCACGGGTTCAGTTCCACAACCACTCGGCGACCAAGCCCCGTTAGTGATAATCCCGGCCGTACCGACAGAAATGGTGGCGACCATGATTACCGCTGTAAAAAAAATACTTTGTATCATTTTCAACACCCTCTTATAGTTCAGTTTTTCAAATAGTTCGGACAGCTATTGGTCATGCGACGAGCAAGTATTAATTGCATAACATAACCTCACGCTTTCCCCAAAACGGCATAACAGACCGGCGTCAGTATCAGGCTGGCAGCCATGCCCAGTAACAGTCCAGCCGATAAGGATAAAGTCATTGGAATCAGAAACTGGGCTTGAGGACTGGTTTCCAGTAAAGCCGGTAAAAATCCGGCGAAATTGGTCAGAAACGCCAGAAAGATTGGCCGAAATCGTGCCGTGCAGGCTGCGCAAATCAGATCGCTAATCGGCTTTTGTTCGTTCTCATGCTCTTTCAGATAATCCAGCAGCACTAGGCTGTCGTTGACAACCACACCGCTGGCGGCGATCATCCCGACCAACGATTCCATCGACAATGGCAGCCCTGCCAGCCCATGCGCGACTACAGCACCGCACCAGGCGACGGGTGCAGCCAGCAGAAAAATCAAGGGTTTTAGATAGGATCGAAACGGTACGGCGATTAACACGTAAATAACTAGCAAAGCGATCAGGGTGTTTTGTTTTAATGCTTCGGTCATTGCTTCCTGATCCTGGCGTTCCTGACCGATATCGATACTTAAGCCGGGGTAACGTTGCCGTAAACTTATCAATTCAGAGGCTTCCAGCGCAGAATAAAGTGCGTTCACATCCGCCTTTTGCGGATCAACTCGCGCCTGTACTTTCAGGACACGGCGGCGATCCAGACGGATCAGCTTATCTACGCCGGGTGTTAATGTGACTTCGGCCAAGGTGCCCAGTGGCGCCTGTTGACCGTTCGGGAGTTGTACCGGCATGGCCACCAGATTATCTAGCGATTGCCGTTCTTCGCGCGGATAGCGCACCATCACTTTGACTTCATTGCGCCCGCGCTGCAAGCGCTCAACTTCATCGCCAAAGTATCCGTGGCGCACTTGTTCCGATAAATCCTCAAGACGTACACCCAAGCGTTCCGCCTCCGGTTTTAAGGTCAAACGGACCTCCGGCTTGCCCGGTTCGCTGGAATCAATAACATCGTATACACCCGGATAGGCGGCAAGTATGTTTTTAAGCGCCTCGGCCGCTTTGGGCAGTAGTTCAGGGTCGGTAGCGCCAAGATCAAATTCAATATCATACGGCACATCCCCTTCCTTATACAGGAAATCAATCTTGGTGCGGCCCAGGTCGCCAATACGTTTGCGCCACTCGTTGATAAAGTCCTCTACGACTATCCGTTGCCGCCCTGCCGCTGTAAACTCCGTCCAAAACTCCGCGCCATGCTCCGAAATGACGGTCTCCAGACCCACTACGACGCTTTCACCGTTCTCATTAACATCCTGTTGATCGTGTCTTTTACTGACACCGTCCAGTTCATCACGTAGTGAGAAAAACGCCTGCTCCACTTGTGCCGCCCGCTTACGCGCTTCGCTATAGGGCATATCTTGCGGTGTTTTCAGGGCAACCCAAAAACTGTCTTTCACCACATCCGCCTGTACAGACAGGCGGATGTGTCCGCTATTCACCCAAGCGGCGCACAGGAGTATCAATACCATGAAACCGGCAATGGTAAGGTAACGCCAGTCCAGGGCGCATTGCAGAAAAGGGCGGTAATAGCGTCCGACAAACCTCTCCAAACCCCGGTTAAGTGTTGCTCGTAAGCGATCCAGTCTGGAAGCAGATAGTTTAGGGCGACTGGGCGCGGCCAGATGCGAAGGCAGAATCAACAATGCCTCAATCAGCGAGAACACCAGAGTCAAAATCATTACCAGACAAATGGGCTTCATCATTTGCCCAGCCCAGCCGGGCAAGAAAAGCCCCGGCAAAAAGGCCACCAGAGCGACCAATACCGATAAAATCACCGGTAAGGCGACTGCTTGCACACCACTAACCGCAGCGGCAAGACTGGACTCGGCATCTTGCGCCTGACCTTCTTCCTGATGCGAATACACGCTTTCACCAATAATAATCGCATCGTCCACCAGGATGCCCATCGCCAACAGAAAGCCGAATAATGACAGCATATTCATTGAAACATCCAGTATCGGCATTAACCACAACGCGCCAAGCACGGAGGTAAAAATACCTACACCTGCCCAGAGCGCCACCCGCAGACGTAAGAATAAGGTCAACACCAAACACACCAGCACAAAACCACCCAGCCCGTCCTCGACCAAAGTGCGCACACGTTCTTCATAAGCCTGGGAGTCATCCCCCCAGGTCGTCATCGCCAGACCTTCCGGGAGTTGCAGCCGCTTAAGTTCAACATAACCTTTAACACGTCGCGCCACTTCGACGGCGCTGTATTTAGTGTGAATTTCCCAACCCTGGTTGTTCTCGCCGTCGTAGTGCCATTCCGACAGGCGCTCTTCCAGGCCGTCTCTAATAACAGCCACATCACCCAGACGCAGCCGTGTGCCATCAGGAGAAGTGCGCAACACCAGATTGCCAATGCTGGTAGCATCCAATGCTTTACCTTTCACCCTAAGCTGTAATTCACCCGCCGGGGTTTTTACCAAGCCATCGGCTTGATCGAGCGAGGCGCGGTGAATAGCTTCGGTCACATCGTGCAAAGACAACTGGTATTGATGCAGCTTGGCGGCAGAGACTTCAATGGCGATTTCATAAGGCGTTTCATAATAGTTGCGCACCCAACGCACACCGGGAATCCGCTCCAGATCTACACGGATGTGTTCGCCGTAGCGTTGCAGTGACAGGGCATCGGTAGACCCATGCAAGGCTACCCAGATAACGCCGTCATCGTCATTGCGTTCTGCCCGTTTCACCTCAATTTTTTCCAGGCTTTTCGGCAGCCGTGAAATACTTTGGATGCGCCCTTGTAAGGCATTTAAGACCTGCTCCAAGTTATAATCCGGCAACACTGACACTTTGATGTTACAGGATCCCTGCTGGATTTCAGTAGTCAGTCGCTTGACCCCCGGCACATCGTTGATTGCTTCTTCGATGCGCACGCCTACCGATTCCTCGATTTCCAAAGGCCCGGCTCCCGGATAGCGCGCGGTGACGTCAATTTGTTGTGGATTGAAACGGGGAAACACCTCCTTGTCCATAACTGTATAACCAGCCACACCGCCGATCAGAATCAGCACCATCAACAAATTGGCCGCCACCGGATTGGAAGCAAACCAGGCTAGCAGACCGGTAGATTGACGTTTTTGTGGCGAATTCATCGACTATCTGGCTTTGGTGTTTCAATCTGTGGATTGGTATCAACCCTGATCGTCATGCCTTCCACCGGCACCTGAATCCCTGATGTAACAAGCCGGTCACCTGCGTTCAGCCCCTCTTTTACCAGAACATGATCCTGTTCATTGCGCAGCACATCAAGGCGGTGAATGTGCAGCTTTTGATCGGCATCAACCAGCAGCACTTCCTGGGATGCATTCACGGCAATTTGCGGCAGCACAAACAGATTTTGTATTTCCTTGCCTTCAATTTCAGCTTGTACAAACAATTTGGAGAGTAGCGGCGGACGCTTATCTTTTTGCCGGTACGGTTCCTGCACTTCGGCAACGGCATAGAGCACGCCGGTGCTTTCATCCAACGCACCTTCGGTGCGCACGATATGACCTTCCCAGGTTTGCATGGCTCCGGCGAACTGCGCGGTAAGGCTGACTTTAGGGCCTTGATGAGAAGAATTGTTACGAACTCCTAGCGGTAAATCGAGAAAGCCAAGCTGGCTGGTAGACAGCGGCAATCTGATTTCAGCAACATCGGTGGAATAAATCCCGGCGAGTTTGTCTCCCGGTTGGATAAATTGACCCAGGCCGGCGTTTTTGCTCTGCAAGCGCCCGGCGAACGGCGCGCGTAATTCGCAGCGACTGCGTTTAATTTTGGCTAGCGTTAAATTAGCTTCTGCCGCTTTAAGTTTGGCGCGGGCTTCAGCCATTTGCGGCTCCCGCATGGCCAGAGCCGAGGGCGCCCCATCACCTAACGCTTGCCATTCATTGCGAGACTGATCGGCCTGTGCTTCTTCCATCGCCAGTTGGCGTTTGGCTTCGGCGATTTGTGCCTGAGCCTGGACAATCGCAACATCATAATCGCGTGGATCGATAGTCACTAACAAGTCATCGCGGCCAAAAAATCCGCCTGCGACAAAATCCGGATGCAGGTGGATGACTTTGCCCGCCACTTCCGGGATCAAATCAATTTCATTACGTGGTGTGACGATGCCCTGGGAATGAACGGTGAGCCGGAGTGTTTGCGGTTCAACCTGAATAACGGACACCAGAGGCACTTCAGTCTTCGGGGCTTGCGTGACTACCTGCGGATGCAGAGCCATGATAACCCAAGCCGCGCCGATGCCCATCAGCAACAGGATGGCAGGCAAGATGATTTTCAGCCGGTTTTTTTTCAGCACTAAACACCACCGCCCAAGGCCAGATACAGGTCAATACGATTACTGAGCAGTTGCCGCTGCACCGAAAGGTACTCGCTTTGCGCATTCAAGGTGCTGCGGTAGCTGTCCAGCAAAGTGAGAATTTCGATTAAGCCCTGACGGTACGAATACACCGCAAGTTTACGGCTGGCACGGGTTTGCTCGACAGCTTCCTTGAGCGCCTGTTCCTGCGCCCTCAGCCATTGTTCTGCAGCCAGTGTTTGTTCCACTTCGCGAAAGGCGTTCAGCGCGGCGCTTCGATAGTTGTTAAGAGCCTCTACAGTACGCGCTTCGTTCAGGCGTATTTCGCCCTTGAGCCGTCCGCCGGTAAAAATAGGCTGGATCAGGCCTGCGGCCACGTTCCAGGCAACGGCGCGAGGGTCAACCAAATCTGCCAAGTCCGAACTGCTGGTTCCACCGCTGGCAGTCAGGGTAATTCTTGGCAATAACGCTTTTTTCGCGCTTTCCAAGCGGGAATCCAGCGCTCGCAGTCGCGAAAAGGCAGCGACCAGATCCGGACGTCTTTCCAGCAATTGTGACGGCAAGCCTGCGGATAGAGCGGGTGGCGGCACGGGCAAATTGGTAGTAAAGACTTGATTAATCAAGTTTTTACCGCCACTCGGATAACGCCCCAGCAAAACTTCCAGCCTGCGAGTAATGATTTGCACCTGATTGCGGGCTTGGGCAAGCTGCGCTTCGGCATTCGCCAAATCGGTCAGTACCAGACGCAAATCCAGTCCACCAGTCAAACCTCGGGTAAATCGGCCGCGCACCAATTCAACAATGGTGCGGCGATCCTTGACCGATTGCCCAACAACTTCAACCTGAAGATTTGCCTCGATCAGCTCAAAATAGCTTTGCGCGGTACGGGCTGCCAAAGACAGCTGAGCGCCCTGAAAGTCGGCGGATACGGCTGCTGCTTCCTGTCGAACCGCCTGTTGGGACGCTTTAATCCGACCCCAGAGGTCAACTTCCCAACTCATGGAGAACAGCGCTTCGAACGCACTAAATCGGCTGGATTCCAAACCGACATCGCGGACCTGGGCATTCTGGTATCCCGGCGTAAAAGATAACTGCGGCAAACGGCCTGCGCCCTCAATACCAACCTGTTCGCGTGCCGCATCCACTCGCGCTGCGGCAGCTTTCAGGTCGAAATTATTGTTTAGCGCATCGTTTACCAACGCGGTCAAGGCCGGATCAGCAAAAGAGTCTACCCATTTATTCTTGATGTGAGCTGTTGAAGAACTGGCAGTTGTCCAGTGAGAAGGAATAGCGCCATGGGCGTTGGCTGGGTTTCGTTCTGGCGTGGTAGCGCAGCTGGTTGCGATCAATACCAACGGAAAACATAGCTTGCGTAGGGCTGCTAACATAGCGTTATATCGGTCCCACAGTCTCGACTCATCTTTATACCTATCTCGGAGTAGGCCGGAATAAGCCTGTCCGCGCGTTGAGCGCAGGACAGGCGTTTCCGGCATCCCGAGACTCAGGAGCGCCAGAAACTCCCCCCGCCCTTGCTGACGCCTGGCGGACTTACTCCGGCCTACACCTGAATCCCTCTGGCCGCACAAACTATTGCTCCACCGTCACAAAAGCTATTTTTGCAATCCCGGAATGCTGAACAGTTGCCATCACTTCAGCTACCTTGGCATAAACCACAGCTTGGTCGGCGTATAAATGCAAAGCTGCTTCCGGGTTTTGCGCCAGTTCATCCTTCAAAGCCGTTTCTAATGCAGTGAGATCGGCAAGGGGCAATTTATTGAGGGTAATCATCCCTTGCTCGTCGATACCCAACTGTAATGGTTGATCTTTGACATCGGCTGTGGTCTCGGCGGTTTTGGGCAGGGTCACATGCACGGATTGTGTCAATAACGGCGCGGTCACCAATAAAATAATCACCAGCACCAACATCACATCGACCAGCGGCGTGACGTTGATTTCGCTCATCGCTTCTTGCGTTTCTGATTGCGGTTTAAAGGCCATGGCTATTCCTTATCCTGGCTATCGGACGTAAAGGCGATGTGCATAAAACCGGTCACGAAGTTTTCTAAGTCGCTGCGCTGTTGTTTGACCAGGCGCAAGAAAAAGTTATAAGCCAGCACCGCCGGTACGGCAACGGCAATACCAATGGCCGTGGCGACCAGTGCGTCGCCGATCGGGCCGGCGACCACATCCAGGCTGGTCGAACCGCTCTCGGTAATTTCATGCATGGCATGCATGATGCCTAACACGGTGCCGAACAGGCCGACAAACGGCGCGGTGCTGCCGATGCTGGCAAGCATGGTTAGGCCGCTTTCCATGGCCCGCAGTTCTTTCTGCATGTGCATGAGTAAAGTTTGTTCCAATATCTCAGCCGGAGCGCCGCGATATTTAAGGTGCTGGCCTGATGACTGTTGGCGTCCGTCCAGCCAGGCATAACCTTTGCTTGCAAGCCGTGCTTGGGGGCCGCGGGATACATGTCCAGGCAGGGTTTTAGCAGCAGCCAGATCAGGCACATCCCAAAACCGGTTGTAAAAGCGGCGATTGTAATAACTGTCTTTGCTGAATTCCCAGATCTTGAAAGCAATCACCGTCCAGGTCAGAACCGAAAAAGCCAGCAAAGTGTACAAAGTTCCGTCGATTATCAGGTGGGGGTCAATATGGTAGGGCATTCTCTCTCTTTCCTTTTAGTGTGTGTTTAAAGTAAAAATAATGGGCACGATTACCGTACAGGCTACCGCCGTATTGCCTCGTTTAGCGGGAATAAACCGCCATTTCTCCACTGCGGCGACGGCCGACTCATCCAGCACTTCGTGACCACTGCTGCGGTGTATGGTGACTGCTTCGCTTAGTCCTTCGGCAGTCACCCTAACCCGGAGCAAGACTTTGCCCTGCCAGCCTCGGCTACGGGCAAGCGCAGGATATTTCGGTTTGGAATTGGTACCATAATTGGCGTTAGAACTGGCTTCGCTATAAGAACCTGCATTGCCCTGCATTCCGGTTCCGCTTCCGGATTTTGCGGCATTAGCGCCCGTAGCGGCATCACTACCCGTCTCTGAAGCATCCGCAAACGATTCAGTGAGTGACGGTGCGGGCAGCAGTTCTTCAGCAACTGTCACCAGTTTTGGTAGTCTGGCTTGTTTGCGGATTACCGGCTTTTTTTTCTTGACGGGCTTTTTGACCGGTGGTTTTTTCGGTTGCATCGGCTCAACCGCTTTTGGCGGTCCCCCCGGCGGTGCGGTTGAAGCCTGTTGACCACCCGGTGCGGAAAGCAGTGATACTTCCATCATCAGCGGTTGCGCCAGCGTGACAGGTTCCACCGGTTGCAGCAGCCAAAGCATTCCCTTCAGATGCAACAACAGCACTAAAATCAGCAATAAGCTACCGATCGAGCGCGGGCGCTCCTCGCCGGTTAACGCTTCAAATAATGTTCGTTTTTTACGCATGATTGGGATTGCCGCCACCGGAAGGCGGTTTGTCTGCTTGTTCAGGCCGCCTTCGTGGTTATTGAATAAATACATAGGGACTATCGCTTTCATTTATAGAGTTTGAACATCCTTGTCGATTTTATAAACCTCCTCTCTAGCCCTCTCGGTTATGTAACAACCGATACTCGAACAGCTTCGGCAAAAATGGTACCGATCCGATCGATTTCATCGGCCGTCACGATCAAGGAAGGTAAAAAGCGTACCACGCTGCCTTGGCGTCCTCCCAACTCCACAATTAGCCCCCGCTTCAAACATTCCGCCTGGATGCGGCAAGCCAATTTCCTATTGGGCGGATAGACGCCGAGCGCATCCGGCGAGTCAACCGGATTGACTATTTCGATGCCAATCATCAGCCCGCGCCCTCTCACATCACCGATTTGCGGTTTATTATTTTGAATATTCCGAAGAATAGCCATCAACCGTTCGCCCATTTCATGTGCATGCTGTTCCAGCCGATGCTCTTTTACGTACTGAAGTGTCGCGGTTCCTGTGGCCATGGCAAGCTGATTGCCGCGAAAGGTGCCTGCATGGGCGCCGGGTTGCCAACGATCCAAATCCTTGTGATATACCACGGCGCTCAACGGCAATCCGCCGCCGATAGCTTTCGAGAGCACCAGCACGTCCGGCAGAATATCGGAGTGCTCGAAGGCATACATGCGTCCCGTCCGCCCGATACAAGTCTGCACTTCATCGATAATCAACGGAATTTCCCGCTCCCTGGTCATACGGCGGATTTCCCTCAACCATTCGTCGGGCGCCGGAATAACGCCTCCCTCTCCTTGTACAATTTCCAAAATCATTGCAGCCGGAGGCGTAATACCGCTGTTGCTGTCATCCAGGAGCCGTTCGATATAGGCTAAAGATGAGCGCCAGCCGACTTCGCCGCCCAAGCCGAAAGGGCATCGGTAAACATATGGGAAAGGTAGAAAATGCACATCCGGCATCAACCCGGATATGTGCAGCTTCGGACCGATTTCGCCGGTCAACCCTAATGCACCGTGCGTCATGCCGTGGTAAGCGCCGTGAAAAGCCAAGATTGATCGCCGCCCGGTAGCCGTTTTCACCAGCTTAATGGCGGCTTCAATTGCATCAGCGCCGGACGGACCGCAAAACTGAATGCGAGCCTGATCGGCAAACGCTTTAGGCAAACTGGAAAATAACGCCTCGACAAACCGGTCTTTAACTGGTGTCGTCAGATCCAGGGTTTGGAAAGGTACGCCATCCGCCAAGGTCCGTCGAATCGCCTCCACTACTACCGGATGATGATGGCCTAATGCCAACGCCCCCGCTCCGGCCAGGCAGTCCATATAACGACGGCCATCCATATCTTCAACAAACACACCTTCCGCTCGGCGAATGGCGATAGGAAGACGGCGAGGGTAGCTTCTGGCGTTAGACTCGAACCCCGATTGCCGGTCCAGGTAATAGCGATTGCTCTGCGTTTCCGCCACATCCATTTCATCATTGACAACGGGTTGCAATAATGGTACTTCTTCCAGAACGTAATCAATTTCAGGTTGAATAACTTCTTGTATCATGACGACATCTCCACATTATTTTTTTCAATCATTGCCCTTTCGAACTTCCGGGCACCGTATCCACGCTATCAACAAGCTCAGCGATTTAATCTCTTTAAAAGCCAATCTATACAAACATTTCGCATGTACTGAAAAAAATTCCCTCACCCAAAAGGATTTTTTTCCAATAAAAAGATGGATCAAACTGCCTAACTTAACCACACTGACAGATCACCATTGAACTTCCGAAGACTCTCGTGCTTATTTTTCACAACCTCAATTTCACTGAGCGCCCCGTCCTCAATTTTCAAACACCGGTCAGCCAGATGAAAATAATTGTCATCATGCGAAATCACCACCACAGTCTTGCCCTTGGCTTTCAGCGTAGGCAATAGTTCCGTGTAGAAAATTTTCTTAAATACCGGATCCTGATCGGCGGCCCATTCATCGAACAGATAAAAAGGCCGGTCCTCCAGATAAGCCACTAATAGTGCCAGCCTCTTGCGCTGGCCTTGCGATAAGTCCAGTGTCGAAAACGCGCCGTTTTCAATTCGGACTTTATGGTCCAACTGCAAGTGCGCCAAATAAACACGGGCTTCAGCATCCAATTCCTTGCCCTCAAAACCGAGCAGGCTATCGAACAGATAGAAATCGGAAAACACGGCGGAAAATTGCTGGCGGTAATGTTCCCGGTTGGCGTCAGTGACCCATTGCCCGCCCAAACAGATGGCCCCTTGCTCCGGCACATACAGGCCAACCAGCAACAGCGCCAAGGTGGTCTTACCGCTACCGTTGCCGCCAATAAGAAAAACCACCTCACCGGGCTGCAAAGTCAAATCCAGCGGGCCCAGTGTAAAAGGTCGGTCTTCGCCTTCGCGGTGGTAACGGTGGGTCACGCCGCTTAGCTGCAAAATGGCCGGATGGGAAAACAGCAAAGGTTCACTTGGCTTTACTGCTTCAGGCTCGCGGGAATCCCAACCCAAAGCCTCGATCTTTTTTAATGCGATAGCACCATTGGAAAAAATGGGCAGGCCATCCATAAAAGCTGTTAAGGGTGCCATCATATACAAAAGGGTCAAACAATAGCCGCGCACAATTTCAGGGCTCATTGCCAGCCAAACAGTGAGCCCAGTAAGCTCCAAACCCGCCATCTCCGCCCATCGGACGGCTACCGCCTGAATATTTGGCAGCAAAAAAAGCACCACGCCCATCACCAAATAAAACAGGCTGTTACCCCAATTAGCGGCCAGAATATAAAAACTAACCCCTTTTGTATAATGCCGCCGATACCCTTTTGCAGTGGCTTCCAGACAACCTGACAAAAAAGCGTCGCGGCGTAACCCGTGCAGCTTTAGCTCCTTCATGCCCTGCGTCAGGCTGCGAAAATGCCCATACAGAGAATCATCCGATTCCCGCGCCAGCTTCAACCCGCGCAAGGCCCGATTTTCGATCAACCAAAAACCGCCCACACCTAAAATTATTGCAAGCAGAACAAGAGCCAACAACGCACGGGACAGCCAGCCCAAATAAAGCAGGCAACCTGCAACAATAGCCGCATTTACACAAAGTATCGGCAACCACCGGAACGCCTCCGCCAACGTGGCAATATCTTGGGTCAAACAGGCCAGTATTCGCGGCGCCCCAACAGCCTGCAAACGCGGAAAAGGGCTTTGTAAAATCTGGCGGCTCAGTTTTAGGCGCAGATCAAAAATCACTTTCTGGCCAAGTCGCATTAACAAAAAAGCTGAAACCATCCGGGCGCCTATTAGCACAGCGCACAGTCCCGCAAAAAACCAGCCCGGTTGGGCCAACACGGCTTGTTTGCTATCCAGCGCAATGTTAATGACCGCGATTAGGCCAGCACCGCCCAAGCCGGCAAGCAAACCGGCAGCTATTGACAATATCAGCAGAAAACCCGAATTACGCAGCAAAAAAAGGATCATACTTTTAGCCCTCCTGGGGTTACGCCAAGCCCCAGACAAACGCGTTGGCATCCGGCGTAGGGATAAAAAAGGTCAGGTAAGGCAATTTGCATATATGCCCCCTTCACTTACCCTGGCCTGACGGTACAGCGGCCGGTACAAACACTAACTGCTGGGTACTTGCCCTTGTTTCCAGCGACAGCACGGCCCCTTCCTGCCAAGCTTGCTGCTGGTCGCTGTAATGGGGCGAAAGCGGATGGCCGGACTGGCCACCCGGCATGTGCAAAATGCCGTTGCCTTCATGTCCGGGCGACACCACCAGCCGCTCACTGGCACCATACGCTGGCGCCGACACACGCACGCATTGCCCACAACCCGGCAGCGCCGCCTGCGGCATGTCCAGCCAGCTTTTCAACAACGGCAACGCATCTGAAAAAGGATGGGTGATCGTGACCTGATTGGCCTGGCCCCACGTTAAACTTTTGGGAATACCCGTTGTAGACGGGGCCGATACCTTACGCCCGGCCTGAACCAGCAAATGCAGCAAAAACGCATCCCAATCCTGGTAGTGGCTTTTATCGGGCAGCAAGGCCGGTAACTTCGCTGTCAACAGCTGCTGTAGAGGCATATCGGCCATGAGCGTGCTGAAACGGAATTCAGGATCATACTCCCGGCATTTCGCCATGAACGGTGAAATCACCGCATCAAGCAACAATTTGCGGAATTCCACCAGAACGGCAAAACCCACCGAGTCCCGTTCAGCAAAGCCATCCCAATTTGCCAAATCCCGTTTCAGGTGCACTTGTGTTTCGTCATTGCCCTGATGTAGGAGCGATAACGCCAACTGTTGGTAAAAACGGTAAAACGCCACCTTGGTATCCAATTGCAAGGCAAGCATATCCCGTTCAGTAAGGTTATCGGCCTTGCTGAGGCTTTCGGTGATCCGATAGGCCCGATGCCCCTGATCAAAGTAATGCCCGATAACATAAGGGTAGCGGTCACCCAACATCCTTTGGTTGGCGTTGACAATGAAGCCGGTGGCAGGATTTAGCAGACGTGGCAGTTCGTCAGGCAAAATATAACCGGCCCAGCCCTTTGAACCGTCAGCCCAAGAGCGGCTCAGCGAACCGTCCAAGCCAAAGCGTTTAGGAATTTTGCCGGTATAGGTCCAGCCGATGTTGCCTTGTTGGTCAGCTATTAGGGCATTCAAGGGCGGGCCACCGGCCTGGTTAAACACGGTTTGTGCAGCCATCACATCGTTGGCCGTATCCAAATCAAGCAGGTGCAAGTCAGTGGCGTCGGGGTCGAGCGCCGCCCAATGCACGGCCACACGTTTGGCAAGCAGCGATTCTGGCAATACAGGCCCCCATTCCGTCATCTGCACCTTAAACGTAAAATCGGCTTCGCCTTTAACCTGCACGGTCTCTTCGCGTTCATTGAAACGGGTGAAGCCTTTGGCTGTGTGGTATTTTCCGGGATCGCCCGGCTCCTGCTCCAATGCCACCAAATCCACAAAATCGCCTTCAATGTTGGTGAATCCCCAAGCCACCTTGCCATTTGAACCTACGACCATGAGGGGGACACCGGGTAAAGTAAGGCCGGTCAGGTGCACACCCGGATAATCTATTTCGGCACGATACCAAATATTCGGAAGCCTTAGTGACAAGTGCATATCATTAGCCAAAAGGGTCCGGCCATCCCAAGTCTTTGCAGGTCCAACCACCCAGCCGTTCGACCCTTTAGGCGATGGGGCCACCGCTGCCAGGCCCGCATATTGCTTAGGATTGCCGCTAGTGGCCAATAAAGCGGCCAGTTCTTCGGTAGGAATAGCACGGGCTGGCAGCTCCGACGTTTCGCCGTGCAATAGACTATGGGTGTAACGGTCAACCGGCGGCATAAAAAACTGCATGACCGGCTTTGGCAAGGCTGATTCCATAATACTGGCCCCACGCTCCGCATCGCCCGTCCAGCCTAGATCAGCCTCCATGCCCAACACCACCAGCAAACTATCTTCGGGTTGCCAAGCGGCCGGGCGATAACCCAACAGCAAAAATTCAGGAGGCAAGACCGCCAAAGTGCCGATAGCCTGATTGACGCCTTGGGCATAAGCCTCCAGCACCCGTTTTTGCTGTTGCGGAAGACGTTGGGCAATAGCGTGCGCCACCTGCCCAAAGCCCATCACCCGATGCCAACGGTCAGAGCCTTTTAACTCAGGCCCCATCACTTCAGCCAAGCGGCCGACCATATGCCGACGCAACAAATCCATCTGAAACAAGCGGTCACGGGCGGTTACGAAACCTAGCGCATGAAAAGCATCTTCACGCGATTTTGCGTTTATACGGGGGATGCCTTTGTCATCGAACGCCACCATCACTTGGGCATTAAGGCCTGGCAACGGCTGCTGGCCTTCCATGACAGGTAAAGACGCACGTAACACGCCGTAAAGGCCGAAACAACCGATAGCCAGTAAAACAGCAACGCCAAGAGCGCACTTGACCAGAAATTTATTTATTATCATTTTTCACTCAAAAAACAGCCATTGACATGACCCCAACCCCTGTCCGGTTTGCTCCATAGCCTTTCGGCAAAAAATTCCCCCTTAGGAACGGGCGGCATTTTTTACCTGTTCCATACCCGCTATGCAAAATCCGCAAACACACGCACGGCTAAGCCCGCCGCGCCTGCCCCAGGCTATGCTGTGCCAAGGGCCGCCCCAAAAGGCCCACATCGACCAAATAATCGAGCGATTTGCCAAACATGCTTTCATCTAGGGTTGGCAAAGCAATTCCGACTTGCTGCAACGCCGCCAACGTTCTGCCAAATTGATAAGGCATCGTGTTATCGTGAAGGTGTTCCACAAAGGTCTCCACTCTCCCGGCCATCGTGTGCAAAGGATGTTCTGGCAACGCTGAAACGAGCGCGGAAAACGCGCCTAGCCATTGAGACGACGAAGCTTTTTCAATCCGATACCCATAGTTGGTAAGCCAGGCCATAAGCTCAGCGACCGGTGTAGGGTGGGGGTTGCAAATATGATAGTTAAGCCCCGGTGCTGCATCGATAGTGGCAAGTGCAACAATGGCTTGGCTAACGAAATCGACCGGTGTCAGTGCAAACGAAACCTTGTTCGAGGGAAATAGGCCAAGGTCAAGGCACATCTTAAGAAACCGGCAATGAAAATCACCCACATTCCAAGCTCCTGTGCGGCTATGCCCCGTTACCGCACCCAGCCTGTAAACAGTGACCGGCACGCCACGCCCGCGCGCAATCTGAAGCAGATGCTCCGCCACCAGCTTAGTTTGCGAATAACCCATCGTTAAACAGGTTGTCAACCCAGGCAGCTCATCTTCTGAAAAGCCGGGCGGCTTGGGTGTGCTGCCATCATCGAAAATAGAGAGTGTCGATACATAATGAACCGGTTTGACCGTGCCGGTACAGGCAAGACGCAAAATTTCCTGTGTGCCGAACACGTTGGCCGGTTTTAATGCCGGGTACGGCAATAACAAATTGGTTGCCGAACCGTTGTGATAGATCACATCAATTTCTTTACCCAAAGCCCGAAACTGCGTCTCCGACAGCCCAAACAGCGGCTTTGCCAAATTACCGGACACAGGCACGACCCGGTGTTTCGCCAAAGGGTTACTGATACCATAGCGGTTAAGGGTCGCTTCGATGCGGGCGGCGGCATCCTGGGTTGAATCAGAACGCACTAGGCAATAAATAGGCCCTTGGGTTTGGGTCAGAAGTTCGTCGAGCAGAAAGGCGCCGACAAATCCGGTAACGCCTGTTAATAAAATAGCGCACGAACCGCCACAAGCAGAGCTTGGGTAAGAGCCCGGCACAATGGCGGCGTCCAAGTGGGCTTCCCCGGTTAAATCTAAGGCGGTGGGCGCTTGTCCGGGCCCATCCGAAGTCAATGGGTCGCCCGGCAAAGTGAAGCCCGAACAAGCCGTGGCAAAATCGTCGAGCAGTCTCAGCAGCCTGTCGGCAAGCTGCCCGACCGTTTCGGGCAGATAACAGGCACAGCTGTAACTCCATTCAATGTGCAATTCATCGGCTATGATCGAAGCATCAATAGCCAGCTTGTGCGCCCGTTGCGCCGCCGGATCTCTCAGGCTACCGACAGATTCCTGCACCAGCGCAAAGCGGTGATTTATGTCAAGACCCTGGTCGATACGGCCCAGATAATTAAACCCCACTTGAGGTTCTGGAATGTTTTTCAAGCGCTGGACAAGTTCGGAGTTCCCGCTCAGGTAGCGCACGACACCATAATCAAGGCCATGATTAGGGATGGCCGCCAGTTGCCGCTGCACCGATTGCACGCTTTCGGGAAAAGACTGACCGATGGGCATCTCGAATAAAACCGGAAACAGTGCGGTGAACCAGCCCACCGTGCGTGCTATGTCCACATTGTCAAACAGGGCTTCACGGCCATGCCCCTCCATTTCCAGCAATACCGAACGGCTTTGTGTCCATTCGGCCAGCACCTTCACGACGGCGGCAAGAAGCACCTCGTTGATCCGTGCGCCCCCTATACGCGGCGCATTTTGCAGTATCTGTGAGGTTTTCGTCGAACACAGAGAAACGCTTAGAACCTTGCTTGTCGCTTCGGAATTGGCACCGTCGGCCTGATCGATGGGCAATAAAACCGCCCGACGCCAATCGGTATTCAGCCAATAGCTAGCATTGCGCTCAGCACTTTCGGTCTGGGCATAAGCCGTGAGGCGTTCAGACCATAATTTGAACGCGGAGCTTTTGCGTGGCAGCCGCATTTCCCGTTCGTCAAGGGCTTGCTGGTAAAGCGTGTCCAGATCCTCCAAAAGAATCCGCCAACTAACTCCATCCATCACCAGATGGTGGACAATGACCAGCAAGCGGCTGTTGGCGTCCGGTCCATAATCGAAGCAAACCACCCGCAGCAAAGGCCCGTGGCTTAAATTGAGGCTGCCTTGCCAGTGCGCGGCCTGTTCCGCCAACGCGGCAGGCCGAGCGTCTTCGGCAAGCGCCGAAAGATCGACTAAAACGATGTCGGGCGCGCTTTCGGCAGACTCCGGCAGCACCTGCTGCCAACCGTTATCACAGCGGTGGAAATAGCTGCGTAAAATATCGTGGTGATCCAGCAAGCGCTGCAAAACCACGGACAATAAGGCGGGATTGACCGACAGCCCCACATCCAGCAAAACCGCTTGGTTCCAATAGTTCGGATTCGGGTAGGCTTGTGCGAAAAACCAGCGCTGGATCGGTGTCAGCGGAACATCGCCGGTGATGATACCCTGTTCCGCCTGTATGTCCTGGCTATGGCCAATCACTTGCGCCAATGCCCCGACCGTTTGGCATTCGAGTATATGCCTAGGCGTGAGACTTAAACCGGCCTGCTTGGCCCGATTGACCAGCTGCATGCTCAAGATGGAATCGCCGCCGATTTCGAAAAAATTGTCTTGGATGCCCACTTTTTCCAGACCCAACACCTGCGCCCAGATCACGCACAAAGTTTCTTCCGTTGGTGTACGAGGGGCTGCATACCGGCCTTCGACGGTCTCCCGGACAGCCGCAAGCGCTAACGCCTTACGGTCCACTTTACCATTGGCAGTGAGTGGCAACTGATCCATAACAACAAAGGCCGACGGGATCATGTAGCCCGGCAACTGATTGTGCAGAAAAGCGCGTACACCGTCGCTGTCCGCCAAACACTCGCCTTGCTTTGGCACCAGGTAGGCAACCAGGCGCTTGCTGCCAGATGGCGTTTCATCAGGGTTCACAACCGCCATCTCGATAGCTGGGTGTTTCAGCAGCTTGGACTCGATTTCGCCCAATTCGACACGAAAGCCGCGTATTTTGAGTTGCTGGTCGGTTCTGCCAAGAAACATAAGGGTACCGTCAGCACGGTAACGCACACGATCCCCGGTTCGGTATAGACGGCCCCCGGCGACAATGCCGAAAGGATTGGCGATGAAACGTTCGGCCGTCCCAGCCGCCTGGTTCAAATAGCCGATAGCGACGCCATCACCTCCGATATAAAGTTCTCCATGCACACCTACCGGCACCGGGTTCAAATAGGCATCCAAAAGATAAATCTGCACACCAGGAATAGGATGACCAATGGGTATCGGGTCATCGGCCTGTCCTGGCGGGATACGGTAGACAGTACACCAGACACTGCCTTCGGTAGGCCCATATTCGTTATAGAGGGCGGTAGCCGGCAAGCGGTCGTAGTGCTGCCTGGCCACTTTTGCCGAACACGCCTCACCAGCGACAATGACGGCCTGCAAACTCTCGAGCTGCACTGCATCGGCCTGCTCCAGCAGGATGCTGTGGAAGGACGGCAGACACAGCAAATGGCTCACCCGCTTTGTCCTGATCCATTCCACCAGAAACGCCGGATCGGTGTGAGTTGAATCGGTGGGTATGCAAAGTTTTCCACCTTGTCCCAAAGTCCAAAACAGGCCTGCCACAGAACTGTCGAAGGCAAAGGAGGACAGCAACAAAAAGCTTGTCACTGGGCTTTGGTAATACGCAAATCGGGCCTGAGTCGAGTGCAAAAGATTACGATGGCTAACAGCGACACCTTTAGGCTTTCCTGTGGATCCGGAGGTATAAATGATGTAAGCCGGATGCTCTAGGCTGCTTGCCGGCGGTGGATTTACGGCAGGCTGTTCTGCAAGCGCCGCCCAATCATCATCAATAAACACTAGCGGCAGGGTCTTCGACGACTCCGGCAAAACCGCCACCAAGGGCTTTCTTATCAAAACGAGAGCGGCACCGGAATCTTCCAATAGATAAGCAATCTCGTTGCGGGGATAATACGGATCAATCGGCAAATAGGCCCCTCCGGCTTTGAGCACAGCGAGAATGCCGACGATCATTTCCGGCCTACGCCCAATACACAGCGCAACCGTATCGCCGGATTTTAGGCCTTTGCCCAGCAGGTAGTGCGCCAACTGGTTGGCCTTTGCGTTCAGTTCGGCATACGTCAAGGTCAGACCGTTGCCAGACACGGCGATAGCCGACGGTACGCGGAGCGCCTGTTGCTCAATCACCGTATGGATAAGACCGTGCGCCGGGCTATCCGCATAAATCCCCAAATTAGGGCGACTGGCCACCGCCAATGGCTGATTTTCCTGGGGCGTCAATAAACGCAATTCGCTGATCCGCGTTTCCGGGGCGGCGGCTATATGTTCCAGCATTACCCGAAAATGGCTTGCCATACGGGCAATCGTACCTTCATCAAACAAATCGACATTGTATTCAAAGGATGCGCGCAGGCCATCCGACGCCTCGGTCACATGCAAGGTCAAATCAAACTTGGACACTGTATTTTCAATCGGAAAGGGTGTAATTTCCAGTCCGCTCACCTGTATTGAACCAAAAGGCACGTTGTGTAATACGAACATGACCTGGAACAAGGGGTTAAAACTCGGATCCCGAACAAGGTTTAGTTTTTTAACCAACAATTCGAAGGGATAGGCCTGATGGGGCTGGGTGTCCAGCATAACCCCCTGGGTCCGATCCAGTAAATCAGTGAACTTCGGGTTGCCAGACAAATCGGTGTGTAAGGCCAGCACATTGACGAAAAAACCGATCAAGGCTTCAATTTCCGTCGTGTTCCGGTTGGCGACCGGGCTTCCCACACAAATATGCGTTGCGCCGGTATAGCGGTGCAAGAGTACGTTGAAAGCGGCAAGCAATAGCGCAAATAAGGTCACGTTGCGTTTGCGGCATAGTTGCTGCAAATTTTCGGCAAGCCCTTTAGCCAGAAAAAAAGCATGTTCACTACCGTTATAAGTCTGCACGGCCGGCCGAACCCGATCAGTCGGCAATTCAAAATCAGCGTCCGAAGCGGATAAATGGCCTTGCCAAAACGCAAACATTTTCGCCAGCACCTCTTCTTGCAACTGTTGCCGTTGCCAATGCGAAAAATCGGTGTACTGGATGGGCAACTCAGGCAACGGTGAAGGCAAGCCTTGGACATACGCTTCATAGAGCGTGGCCAGTTCCCGGTATAAAACAGCCGCCGACCAACCGTCGGTGATAATATGCGGCATCGTAATCAGCAAGACATGTTCTTGTCCGTGTTGATGACCCTCAGACAAACGGAACAGCCTGACCCGCAGCAAAGGGCATTTGGCCAAATCAAACGGCATCCTCGACTCGTGGTTAATGAGCCTGGCAAGCTCAGGCTTGGCGAGTCCCGCCAAATCCTCGGCCACGATGGACACGCTAAGTGCCGGCAGCACCTGCTGGACAGGCTCCAAATCGACAATGACAAACTGGGTCCGCAAAGCGTCGTGCCGACGGATGATCTCGTTCAGGGCTTTTGCCAATACCGGGACATTAAGCGTCCCGTTAAGCCGGACTGCGATGGAAAAATTATAAGCGGCACTGTCAGAGTCCAATTGGTCGAGAAAAAACAACGGCTGCTGGGAAAAGGACAACGGCGCCTGCCCCGACGGGCGTTTGGGGATTGTGGACGGGCCATGCCGACGGGGCAACAATTTTCCCTGTAGCCGCTTTTGCAAAAGCGCCTGTTTGGCCGCAGACAAAGCGGGCTTCTGTTCGGACAATTTACTTTCGTTTTTCATAGTGTTCCTTAAAGTTACAGCACTTCAATTTGTCACCTTTAGTTTTTTCGGCCAGCAGCGGCGTCAGGCAACCCGCAAAAAATAATTTCCCAATACACGGCATCGTCCCCACGCGGCGTGGGAATGCCGCCCGTGACACTCTGCGTCACGCAACACGGGAGCGTTGCTGTATGCATTCCCATATGCCCCAAGGATACGCCGGAGCGGGAACGATGAGGCGGGGGGGCTATTTATTGCGGGCTTGCCTCACGGGCTTCGAGAGTGAACCCCAAGAGACCAGGCCGCCCGTTGGCAACCGTTTCATCGGTGGCCGGTGTTTCGGGTACGGGCCGGATTTGAAAATTTTTGCAAATCATCGCCAGGACGGTTTTCATGACCAACATCGCCAAACCCCGGCCCGGACAGGAACGCGGCCCGGCCCCGAAACCCAAAGCGGCTTTGCTGTTATGAGGCTCAAACGCCATTCGGTTTTCGCTACGCCATCGTTGGCAATCAAAGGCTTGCGCCTGGTAAAAATTCGCCTCATCCAAGCCACCATAGGCGACCAGCAATATCAGTGGCGTCCCCTTAGCTATTGCAACATCTTCCAAAGACAAGTCTGTTTTCGCCGCCACAAGAACTAGGCGGGATACCGATGCAATCCGCATTGTTTCCAAAATAACAGCATCAATACATTTAAGCTTTTTGATGTCTTTGATGTCCTCGATAAAGGCGCGCTTGCCCAACAAAGCATCAACTTCATCCTGGATTTCGTGTTGTACGTGGGGCTGTGCGGCTAGGCAATGGAGAACCCGAAGCAAAGTCTCTGCTGTGGTGGGTTCGGAAGCCAATAATATTTGCAGGATATTTTCGGTCAGTTTTACATCGTGGCTGACCAAACCCGCTTCCTCCATCGTTGTTATCAGAACCTGGAGCAAGTTGTCCACTTGGCCGGCTCCTTTATTTCCGGCCAAAAGCGCCCTGTTATGTGAGACCAAGTTTTTGGTGACGCGCACTATTTCCGTTATCTTTTCTTCAAAACCCTTATCCTCGGAGAAACTTGGCAAGTGCATCTGCGGCAACAGCGCATCAATGCGTGCACCCAAAACTGCAACCAAATCAAGCAAAAGATCCGGTGCCCCTTCCGGTTCGCCAGTTTGTCGGGCTGCCCGCTCACCGAACATGACCGCCGTAAACACCGAGATGGAGAAACTATAAATTTCTGCTGCCCAATCGGTTTGGGGCAGGTTTTCCCCATAGGAAAGCCAACGGTCTTTCAAACCTTCGGTAACGGCCTTGATATGGCCAAAGTAGCGGGCCAAGTAACCGGATTCCATTGACGCTGCAATTATCTCCCGCTGCCGCTTCCAGTCAGGGCCGTCGGCAGTTTCGATCCCGTCGGCCTTAATGGCTTCGAGAATCCGGCTGTTTCTGCAATAGGGCCCAAAAAGTTCGGGCCTTTTGCAAAGAATGAAATTGAGCAGCTTGGTGCCTGCGACCACCACCATAGGCTGGCCCGCGAATTGGACTGTGAACATGTGTCCGTACTGGGCCACCAAACCTTCAAAAAACGCATGGGCCCGGCTTAAATCAGCATCCATGATGACCGGGCCAGGAGGGCCGGGAAGCTCGGAAATATTTTTGGTAACACGCATAAATGGGGCGTTTCTCTGTTCTTGAAAGTTTAAATTAGGTCGGTTGGCGCTTGTCAGCATTGCCCGAAAAATGGGCACGGCCAACAGCGCCCTGCTGTTCAATTGCGCTGCTGGCGTCAAGTTCCCGAACGTTAATGCCCGCACGGGTTTTATGCTTTACTTTCCGGGCAGCCCTTCGCTTTTGCAGCCAACGGATCAGGCCCGTCACAAACAGCACCGGACAGGCCAAACCGGTTGCACACACCAGCAGCCTTCCGGCCATGCCAAAGGCTTGTCCGGAGTGTAAAGGCCATTGCCAGTGGGTAAACACTTCACCGGCCGAGGCCGTCACATCGGCTGGATCATCGACATCAAGGATTGCGCCGGTATAACGGTCTATCACTACGCAACGTCGGTGTATCAAACTACCCGGTTCTTCCACGCCGTCTTTACAAACGGTGTAAGTCCCGGTCGGCTCGGTCGCGCCATAAATCCAATCGGCTCGCCCTGTGGGATAACGTTTTTCGGCAATGTTTACTGCATCCGCCATAGTAATCGAAGATTTCTCAGGCGTTGGTTTTGACTTAAACCAGTAACGATAAGTCACTGGCGAAAATAGCTCCAATACAGGCACTACATGTTCAGGCACATCCATATAAACGCCCGAAAACAATACTGGAACCAGCACCAGGGTTGAATAAAACCCGAATGTCTTATGCAAATCGAAGTTTAACCTTTCGGTGCTGGCCTTAAATTTGATTGTTACTGCCTGCCGCCATTTTCCGGTCAATGGCCACCAGACGATCAGCCCGGTCAGCGTAGAAATTATCAACACAGCGCCCATGCTGCCAACAATCAGATAACCAGGGTCTTCGCCCAAAAACAAGGCGTAATGCAGCTCGAAAATAAAGCCTATAAAGGTCTTTGGAAATGGGCTGTCGGATGAACTCATCAACCGCTTGCCGATGGCCTTGGCGGTGTAAGGGTTAACGTAAACCTCCCAGCTTTCGGTCACGACTTCCTGACTCCCTGATAACGGCACGGAATAGGCGAGCTTAAAAGCGGCTTCATTATTGCGAGGATAATTGGCAAACGTATTCGCCGCATTGTCCGGCATTGCCATACGCCCCGCCTGGAAAATCTCAGCCAACGGTTTGTAAACAGGGTTGCCTTGCGGCACTTGCACCGTCAAAAGGTTCGGGTTCAACAGTTCATTGATTTCGGCATGAAAAACCAGGATGCTGCCCGTAATGCCGAAAATGGACAGAAAAATACCCAGCGCCAACCCCAGCCACAGGTGTACATCCAGCCAGAGTTTGCGGCGGGACTTAAGGTTCGACAGACGGTTTCGTTTGGCATCCGGCCTTTTCACGGCTTCGCCTTGTGGTAAATTATGGTCGGACAATTTCATGGTTTTTCATCGTTTGTAGGGCGGTTTCGCGTAGTCAATGTAGGGGGGGGCAGGTTTTTTTGCCCACCGCTGGTATCGCCGATTTGTTCCGCGTGGGCAGAAAAGCGTTGCCCACAAGGCTTGTAGGCTTCGGATTTTTCAGTTCACCTTTCGACAATCTGAGGGCGAATCGGAAAAATCCTTAGCTTACTGGCAGAAACGTTTATAAGTATGATCGTATCGCTATCAAAACTCCACTTTGACCGAACCAATCGCCGTCAACGGCGCTCCAGGAGCAATGCCGTTTTGCGGCGAGACGTTGGAATCTGGGTCGGTCGATTCGTAGTAGGTCTTGTCAAGCAGGTTACGAATATTAATCTGGGCAGTGATCGGTATCTTGTTGATCCGCCACTTGTACGCCGCAAAAGCGTCCATACGCACATAACCCGGCAATTGAAACTGGGCATTAGAGCCATAATAGTAGAAATTGCCTTCACGTTGGCCTGCAGCCACCCCGCCTAAGCCCACACTTAAACCGTCCACTGCCTGGAAGCCCTTGAAGTCGTATTTCAACCACAAGCTGCCCGCGTGTTCCGGCACGTTCGGTAAACGGGCACCCTCACCGCCATCATTATTTTTGGTGATGCGGGCATCGGTATAGGCATAACTGCCGATAACGCTGAGATTGTCGGTGATTTGGCCACTAATATCCAGTTCGATACCTTGGCTGCGTGCCTCGCCGATGGCGGCACTGTCCCCCCCGCCGACTGATGTCAAAATGTTATTTTTGGTGAGATGATAATAAGCCAGCGTCGCCAGCAGCCTGTCATCAAATAGCTGAGTTTTAATTCCGGCTTCAAATTGTTCGCCGATTTCAGGATCGAATGTCGAACCCGTTGGTGAAACGCCATTGTTGGCCCCGAACGAGGTTGTCCAGTTTCCGTAAACACCCAGCCACTTCCAGGGTTGATAGAGTATGCCTACACGGGGACTAAAGCCTTCATCCTTCCTTTTGACGGAGGGCGATGAATTTTCTAAGGCATTGTCTGCCTCATCAAATGTCGCGCCACGGCCTCTGCCGACTTCAGTCCAGTCATAACGCCCACCACCAAAAATATGCAATTTATCCCACAAGGTAATGTGATCCTGAAAATAGGCACCATACCATTGGTTGACAAACCGTGAATATTGTCTGCCCGGCTGCACGTAGCTAGCCAAAACACTGTTGAACAAACTGGGGCTTATACCATAGCTGGCACTTGGGTTGTAGATGTCGATATCCAGGTCTGGGTGCGGGTTTTGCCAATCGCCTTGGGTATGGTACGTAGTGTGTGATTCAGTAAAGTCGAAGCCAAACAGCACATCATGCTTGGTTTCCCATAATTTAAACTTGCCTGTCACATCCAAGTTAGCCGCATAGGCTTCGACATCGCTGTCCTGCGAGAAAATGTTCCTGGTTAATGTCCTGTTGTCTGGCTTTAGAGCGGTATCAAACGCAGGCGAAGGATTGACAAAGACCTGCTGGTTTTGTTCGCGGCTCATCAGGAAGCGGTTATGAATAGCCCAATCCTCGTTGAAGCGATGATTGAATAATGTTCCTAAATGAATCTTGGAAAGATGATCTACCGGATCATTTGTGTCGCCAAAAGTATTGCTGATAGGAATCGGCGCAGGTCTTTTTCCAATCGCCGGAATTCCAAAATCCGCTTGATAGTTTTGCTCCATGCCTTCGATATTTAGAGAAAGATCGGTTGAATCACTAATATTCCAGGTGACGCTGGGAGACACCATTACCCTATCGGTAAAGATCAGATCCCTGAACGAATTGTTGTTTTGGTAAGAACCTGAAAAACGATAGAGCAGCGTCTTATCCTTGTTAATAGGGCCGGTTGCATCCCATTGAGTCCTGTAATAATCGTAAGAACCGAATTGTTGCTCTAACGAATAGTACGGAATATCCAGGGCTTTTTTGGTGGTCAGATTAATCAAGCCGCCTGGCTCGCCGCGACCATAGAGCATAGCCGCAGGCCCTTTGAGCACTTCAATACTTTCCAGGTTTGCGGTGTCAAATTCACTGTTAAAGCCATTGGATTGTGTCGTCAGCAAGCCGTTGCGAAAAATCTGATCCTGCCGAAAACCACGGATGATGAAACCAGTCCCCATTCCCAATGTTGGCTGCGCCCTTACGCCACTGACGTTTTCCAGCGCGTCTTTGATGCGTGTCGTTTTCTGGTCATCCATCACCGTCCTGGGAACGACCTGAACCGACACAGGTGTTTCCATAATCGGTGTGTCAGTTTTAGTGGCAGTAGAACTGTTAGTGACGGTGTAGCTTTTGTTATAGGGATCATTCACATCCTGAACCGCTTCCCCCAACACCGTCATCGCCTTCAGCTCGACGGTATCGGGCGTTTTGGAAACCGATGCAGCCTCTTTAGTATTCTTGGCAGGTAGTTTTTTATCATTTAATTCCTCATCTGCCATGCAGGGCTCTAACATTAGCAAAGCTAATGACAATGAGGCCGGATACAAAAGGATGCGTTTGGTTTTTTTTCTTATCATTTTCCACTCCGTGTAAGGTTTTATTAGTTTTGGTGTTTGCATCGTTCTCACTCGGGAACGATGAGCCGGTTCAATCTCTCTGCTACTGTGTGAGACTCATCGAAACGCCCTCATCATCATCGATCAATAACGCCTCCGCTTCTTCTTCCGACAGGCTGTCCAAATGTTCTATCAGCAATTCTTCAACCAATAGCGCCAATGCCTCGATAGTGGAGGCTTCGAAAAGCCTGCGTAGCGGCACTTCAATGCCGAAGGCTCTGCGTAACCGTGACAATACCTGCACTGCCAGCAGCGAATGGCCGCCCAGATCGAAAAAGTTATCCGCCACGCCGACCCTTTCGATACCCAGCACTTCTTTCCAGATACCGACTAACGCTTCCTCGGCGGGATTGCGCGGTGCGACATAAGCACGGTCGCTTTGCCCTGCCATATCCGGCGCCGGCAATGCTTTGCGGTCAATCTTGCCGTTAGCGCTAAGCGGCATAGCATCCAGCCGGGCAAAAGCCGACGGCATCATCGCATTCGGCAACCTGATCGCCAGATGCTCGCGCAGTCTTCCAATCAATTCCGCATCACTGCTTATTTCATCTACACTGCACACCACATAAGCTACTAACCGCTTACCGCCGACGCCGTCTTCCCGAACCGTGACCAGGGCTTGTTCCACGTTAGGAAAGGTTAAGAGTTGCGCCTCGATTTCGCCCGGTTCGATGCGAACGCCGCGAATTTTGACCTGATGATCGATCCGTCCCAGAAATTCGATAGCGCCGTCCTCACGATAACGACCGAGGTCGCCAGTGCGATACAATCGGCCGCCCGCTTCATCGAAAGGCCTGTCCTGTGCGGAGTCGAAGGGATCCGGAATGAATTTTTCAGCGGTCAAATCCGGACGATCCAGATAGCCGCGCCCGACTTGAATACCGGCCACGCAGATTTCTCCGGGTACGCCGACAGGCACAGGCTCCAGCCATTGATTTAAAAGATACAGACGCGTGTTATGCACCGGCCTGCCGATCGGCACGATGGTTTCCGTTTCGCCGGGTATTGCCGGGACTTGGTAATAAGACACATCGTCCGAACACTCGGCGGGGCCATAAGCATTGAGTACCTTGACATGAGGCATCCACTCCATCCAGCGGCGGCATAATTCCGGCGGAAAGGCCTCGCCGCAGGCGATCAGCCACCGCAATTTAGGAAGTTTAACGGTATCGTCAGCGCTATCCAGCAAGGCCTGGAGCATCGACGGCACGGCTTCCAGAACGGTAACGCCGCGCTCCGCCAATTGCGCCAGCAGCCGGTAAGGCTCCTTGACAATTTCGTCCGGAAAGATTTCGACCCGCGCCCCGCATACCAATGCGGTTAGATGCTGCCAAACGGAAATGTCGAAACACTGCCCGGCCGTTTGCGCGATGACATCCCGCTCCGCCAAGCCCAGAGCCGGGACTTTGGTGATCAGGTTATTGAACATGCCTTTATATTCAACCATCGCGCCTTTCGGCATACCGGTTGAACCGGAGGTAAAAATGACGAAGGCCAGATTGTCGGGGCTATGACGTTTCGGTGGATTTTCCGCGCCGTTTTCGCATAATTCCAATTCCTCCAGAATGAGGACATCGGGTCGAGACAGCAGTTGAAGACCTAATGATCCGGGCGTCTGCGCCGCCTCCGTTATCTCTCCCGCCCTGTCCGCCAAATCCGACACACGTTCAAAACTTGAAGCGCAGGTCAGTACCCGGGCGGCTCCGCTTTCTTTCAGCACTTGGGCAATCCTGCCGTCGGGATGGCTCGGATCGAGCGGAAGATAAGCAATGCCCGCTTTAAATGCGCCCAGCATCATGACCAGGTAATCAATACCGCGCTCGCTAAACAGCGCGATCAGCGTCTCAGGATCTGCCCCTTCGGACATAAGCGCATGGGCAACACGGTTGACGCGCTTGTTGAGTTCGCCATAAGCCAATTGTTTTCCTAAACAGGCCACCGCGACAGCATCGGGTTTGCGCGCGGCTTCCGACTCGAACCGGGTGACTGTATCGCAAGGTTCCGGGTAGGCATGTGCCGTCCGGTTCCACTGCCGCAACATTAACCGATGTTCTTCTTCTGCAAGCATGGAAACTTCACTTATCCGCCGGTCAGGATTAGCTATCATGGCCTCCAGCAGATTTCTGAAGTGTCCGAGCATACGTTCCACGACTGCCGTTTCGAACCTGTTTTTATGATAGGTAATCTGCAAGTGCAATTGCTCGCCCGGGACAACCATGCCGTTGAGCGGATAATTGGTATGGGTGCGTGTCGCCACATCGACAATGTTTAACGGGCTTTCGTTTGATCGCAGACTGGGATCGACGGGATAATTTTCAAATACCAGCAGGCTCTCGAACAAAGGCTGTTCGCGCGGTATTTCACTCCAGCTTTGTATTTGCACCAACTGGGTATATTCATACTGCCGTAATTCGATATTTTGCTGTAATAAGCCGCTCAAAAATTCCGATACCGGCAGCGTTGCATTGACGACGACCCGTAACGGCAACGTGTTGATAAATACACCCAGCATTTCTTCGCTGCCGGACAATTCGGCTGGACGTCCCGATACGGTAACGCCGAATACCACTTCCTCGCGTCCGCTGTATCGGCTCAACATCAATGCCCAGGCGGCTTGTACAAAGGTATTCGGCGTGACCCGGTATTGTTGGGCCATTGCGCTCAATTTTTTGGTATTTTGCGTCGACAGAAAGGCAATCGCATCGGCGACACCCGGTTCGTCTTCATCGGTGGGAAGCAAAGATGTATCGACATTAAACGGCGTCGATTCGGTAATCCCGTGCAAATAGCGCTGCCAAAATTGTTTCGCAGCGTCCTTATCGCGCTTTTGCAACCAGGCGATGTAACTCTGAAATTGAGGCGCCGGAAGTTGAGGCCGCAGTTGTCCGGAGGACAAGGCTTTATAGTTATCCATCAATTCGACCAACATCAAAGACATACACCAGGCATCGATCAATATATGGTGATAACTTCTGACAAAACAGTAGCGCTCTTCTTCCAATCGTATTAAGCGAATGGTCATTAAAGGCGGCTTGAGGAAGTCGAATCCCTGCTGCCGTTCCGCAGCCAGCAAATTTTCCAGTCGAGCGTGCTGTTCGTCGGAATCTAACAACCGCCAATCGTGATATTCGAAAGGCAAATTGACATGGCGATGCACAATCTGCACAGGACGAGCGCTTGTTTCCCACAGAAAGCCGGTGCGCAGGGCGGTATGACGATCAATAATCATTTGCCAGGCGCGTTGAAAGCGTTTTTCGTCTATTAAGCCGTGTACGTCAAAACGATCCTGCATCAGGTAAATTCCCGACTGAGGGGCCATCAGTGTGTCGAAAAGCATGCCTTCCTGCATCGGCGAAAGCGCATAGATGTCTTCAATTTCGCAGGCGGCGTACGGCAAAGCATCAAGTGTTTCCTGGTCCAAATCGGCCAAAGGGAAATCGGATGGCATTAGATCTGCCGCCTCAGTGGCAAGGCAATGATCAACCAGTCCTTGCACTGTTTCGGTAAAACGTTCGGCTAGCCCTGCAACCGTTTCATTCTGATAACGCTCTGTGCTGTACCGCCATTCAGTCCGTAGCCGCCCCTGGCTCACATAGGCGTTGATTTCCAGTTCATAAGCGCTTGAATTATTGTCGTCGCGGGATACCCCTTGTGCCTCTGAAGCAATATGCCAGGGGGCATTGATGAATGCCTCGTCGAGACGGCCAAGATAATTGAACAGCAGTTGCGCTTTGGGCGCTGCCGCTAGTCTTGACGAAATAGCCGGCAAACCTGCGTAACGCAGCAAGCCATAGCCAATCCCTTTGCCTGGAATATGCGACAATTGCGCCTTTATCGATTTTATCGCGTCGCCGATTGATGCATTTTCAGGCAACTGGAGCCGAAGCGGATATAAACTGGTAAACCAACCCGCCGTCAGTGACACGTCGATATTGTCAAACAAGGCTTCCCGCCCGTGGGCTTCACGGTCAAAAAACACGCTATCGCTGCCGCACCACTCAGATAGGGTCTGCACCAGCGAGACCAGCAGCAGGTCATCGACGCTGGTGCGGTAAGCAATAAGCGCGTCACGCAGCAAAGCCTGCGTACCCGCTTCGCTTAATTCATCAATGCAGCTTGCAGTGCAGCCTTCAAGGCGCGATCCATCAGGATGATCGACAGGCAAAGGCGCGGGATTCGTCGCGACGATATTTAGCCAATAGTCGGCTTCGCTTTGCAAAGCCCCGCTTTTGGCAAACGCATTGAGTTGCTCCGCCCAGTGTTTAAAGGAAGTAGTTTTGGCCGGTAATACGGCTGTTTTAGCCTTCGACAGTTGAAAATAAACGTTTTGCAGGTCTTCCAGCAGGATGCGCCAGGATACTCCGTCTACCGCCAAGTGATGAATAACGATAAACAGACGTGCGGTTTGATTTTCTCCCCGATCGAACCAAATCGCTTGCAGCAGCGGGCCTTTGCTTAAATCCAGACTGGCTTGACTACGATTACACTCCGCAACCATAAAGGAATCCCTGTCTGCATCGGGCATTTCGGTCATATCCACTCGCCGTAAGAACGAATGGTTTTTATCCGGCAAACACTCCTGATGCCAATCGCCATCTCTCTGACTGAAACGAAGCCTTAGCGCATCGTGATGAAAGACCAGATAATTAAATGCCTTTTCCAATATGGGCACATCCAAATGCGTTTTAACTTCCAACAGAACCGATTGGTTCCAATAGTCAGGATTGGCAAAATTTTGTTCGAAAAACCAGTGCTGAATCGGCGTTAATGGGATGCTGCCTTCGGTATTTTCCTGATCAAAGGTTATTATCCTGGCATGAGCTATCGTTTCTGCCAGCTTCGCTACGGTTTGAAGCTCAAAAAGCTGACGCGGCATAAATGCCAATCCAGCCTGCCGCGCCCGGCCAGCGACCTGGATAGCCAAAATGGAGTCTCCGCCCAAGGCGAAAAAATTATCGTGGATACCGATCTGCCCGATCCTTAACACATCGGACCAAATCTGAGTCAGAGCCTTTTCCACTTCATCTCGTGGAGCTACGTATTGATCGGCGAATTGCAGGCAAAAATCCGGTGCCGGCAAGGCTTTGCGGTCCAATTTACCGTTATCGGTCACCGGAAGCCGATTCAATTCCATCAATACGGTCGGAATCATGTAATCGGGCAGACGCGCCTTAAGAAAATTTTGTAACGTGTCCATGTCCGGCGCTGGTGCCTGGTTGCCCACCCAATACGCCGCCAAATACTTGTCGCCGGGGCCGTCTTCGCGGACAACCACGGACGCTTCGCTAACGGCTGGGTTTTGCAGCAGTACGGCTTCGATTTCGCCTAATTCAATCCGAAAGCCACGAATCTTCACTTGGTGGTCGATTCGTCCTAAATACTCGATGGCGCCGTCCCGACGGTAGCGAGCCAGGTCGCCGGTGCGATATAAACGCTCGCCCGCTTTACCGAACGGATTCGGCACAAATCGTTCAGCGCTTAGATTGGGCTGGTTCAAATAGCCGCGTGCCAATTGCACGCCACCGATGTAAAGTTCACCGGTAACACCTGTCGGCACCAAGTTCAGGTGTCCGTCCAGAAGATAAATTTGCGTGTTGGCAATGGGGCGACCGATGGGCACCGAGGTTTCGGGTTGGTCTCGTTCCAAGCCCCATACCGTAACATCAATGGACGCTTCGGTAGGCCCATAAAGATTGTAAAGTTTGATATTGGCGTGTTCGTAAAAGCGTTTTTGTAAATCGGAACTTAAGGCCTCGCCGCTACAAATTACCCGACGCAAGGATACACATTTGTCAAAATCAGCCGCGTTAAGGAAGGCGCCGAGCATGGAAGGCACAAAGTGCAGTGTCGTGACAAAGTGCCGCTCGATCAGTTCCGCCAACCGTTCAGGCTCCTTGTGGTCGCCGGGTGCAGCCATGATCAGACGCGCACCGGACAGCAAAGGCCAGAAAAACTCCCACACCGAAACATCGAAAGTGAATGGCGTTTTTTGCAGCACCGCATCGCTCACATCGAGGCCAAAGTATTCCTGCATCCACAGGAGACGGTTCCGAACGCCCTTGTGCGGTACGCCAACGCCTTTAGGCCGCCCCGTTGAACCAGAGGTGAACAGCACATAGGCTAAGGTGTCGTCTTCGATTCGAACATTCGGGTTCTGCTCGGAAAAGTCGGCAAAACCCGATAATTCGGTATCAAGGCTATAAACCGTTCCGGCAAAATCCGGGAATAGGAGCGCAAATTCCGGCTGAACTAAAATCAGAGGTGCATCGGCATCGCTCAGCATGGCCGAAAGGCGTTCATGTGGATAATCGGGGTCGAGTGGTAAATAAGCACACCCCGCCTTCAGTATGCCCAGCAAACCAATCACCATTTCTAAAGACCGGTGAGCGCAAATTCCAATGGGGGTATCTGCCCCGATTTTTGCTTCTATCAATGCGTGAGCCAGACGGTTGCTACGAGCATTCAACTCCCGATAAGTGAGTTGCCGATCTTGATAGACTAAGGCTATTGCATTCGGAGTTTTTTCCACCTGCGTTTCGAACCAGTGGTGAATGCAACGTGCGCCTGCATATTCAGTTTTCGTGGCATTCCACGCAACCGTCAACCGATGCCATTCGTCCGTCGAGAGTAAAGGTAACTCGCACAATTTTAGATTGGCATCGGTTACGATACCTGCAACCAGTCGTTGAAAATGTGCTGCCCAGAGGGCGATAGTCTCTTCCTCAAACAAATCGCACCGATACTGGAAGGAAAACTGCAAGCCATTTTGACATTCTGCCGCCATGAGTTTGAGGTCGAAATTCTCGACCCGCTGTTGTATCGCTAACGGTCTAGCCCGCATATTTCCCCAATCTGAAAGTTCGTCGTTTTCTCCCAAGGCGAGTTGTGCGAGCTCTTTCTCAATACCCGCCTGAGCCTGCTGCAACACAAACAAAGTCTGGTAAATCGGCCAATGATCGGCGACGCGTTCGGGTTGCAGGCGTTCCACCATCAGGGAAAAAGGAAAATCCTGGTATTCCAGCGCACTTAACAAAGCACCGTTGACTTCTGCCAAATAGTCCGTAAAGGCTTTGTTGCCGGAAGGGTAACTGCGTAAGGGTAGCGGATTAACGAAATTCCCAACGACCGGGACAAAACGCGCTTGGCTGCGTCCGCTGGTGGGAACGCCGACGATTAAATCTTTTTGATGGGTATATCGATGTAACAATACCTTATAAGCCGTGAGCAGTAACGCAAACAGAGTCACACCCTGCTGTCCGGCCAGTTTTTTGAGACGTTCGGTTTCTTCTAGGCTTAACCGGAACGCCACCGAAGCGCCGCGATAATCCGAAACCGTCGGTCTCGGACTGTCCGTCGGTAGAGAAAGCAGCGGGAGCTCTCCGGTCAATTGCCGTTGCCAGTAAGTCCAGGCTTTATCACAGGCCGGGCTGTGTAGGTAATGCCTCTGCCAAGCGACAAAATCGGTATAGCTTGAATTGGGGCCGTTTAATGAGGGTTCCAGGCCAGCGGACAATTCGGCATAGATTGTTTTCAGTTCACTGACCAGAATGAGCACCGACCACAGATCGACGGCGATATGGTGGGCGCAGATTAAGAGGGTATGGCAAGTTTCAGTGGGTAAAGATTGCTCGGTACCTCCCCGCGAGGATAGCGGATCATTTTGCAAGCCGGGCTTTCCATGTTCATAACAAGTGATATGGAGTAGCGGCCCGGTCGCCAAATCGAAAGGTTCTCTAGCCCGCCGGGCCATATCGTCTTGGAGCTGAGATTCCGGCCACGCGGATGCGTCGATGGCTGTAAAGAAATCCGGTAATTCGGGCGTTGGCAGCACTTGCTGAATGACCGCATCGTTGTCGCCGACGCGATATAACGTACGCAGCATGGTATGGCGCTCCGTCAGATAATGGAAAGCTTGTTTTAGCCGTTCCTGATCGATCTTTCCAGCGATGCGCAATGCCAGATGAAGGTTGTAGACGATACTGTTCGGCTCCAATTGCTGCATCGTCCACATGGAGAATTGGGTCGAAGAAAGGTCTGAATTGTAAAGTGGGCTGTGCGCATCCTGCTCAATACCGGTTGAAGGATCGGTGTGTACGGCGCATCCATCTGTAGATTCGGTGGTCTCAGATAGTTTTTCGGCTATTTTTTCTAGCGAATCATCGGATAGAAATAACGACAAAGGCGCATCCATGCCCAGTAGATCATCTGCCGCATGTTTGAGCTCGACCGCTTTGAGAGAGTCGAGCCCCAATGAGCGTAAGGGTAAATCGGTAGATACAAGTGACTCTTCAACTTTCAACAGTCGGGCCATCTTATGTTTAAGAAAACGGCAGATTAATAACGCACGTTGCGCTTGAGGCACGGCCAATAGCGCCTGCTGCAGTATTTGATATTCCGGCGATGGAGTAGGACTGCTCTCTTCCAATGCTTTTAGGCTGGCCTGTTCGCCAACCGGAGAGTATTTGACATTGGTTTGATCACCCGAACGAAACAGCACCGGCAATGAGTTTTCCAAATACAGTTGTTTGCAGGGTTGGCGCCGGATTTTACCGCTGGATGTTTTGGGAACCGTCCCGGGCTGCACCAGGACCAGTTCGGCGGCAGCCAGTTCACAGACTTCGGCAAGGACTTTTCGCACTGCGGCGGCAATCGCCTTGTAGTCGCCCGAGCGCATTGCCGCACGCGTGACCTCGGCGACCACAATCAGCTGCTCTTCGTCTTCATAGGTTACCGAAAACACTGAACAAGCGTCGGGGATGAGTGCCGGGATTTCCTCTGTCAGCGCTTGTTCGATATCTTGCGGATAGAAATTTCGGCCGCGGATAATAATCAAATCCTTAATGCGGCCGGTTATGTAAAGTTGGCCGTTATCGAGAAACCCCAAATCACCGGTGCGAAGAAAAGGTTGCGTGTTGTTTTCTTGTCTATGGGAAAGAGAGTCAATAATTGACCGATCCATACCCGTCTTATCGACCAATCGGGCACGGAAGGTTTGTTCCGATTCTTCCGGGCGGTTCCAGTATCCTTTGGCTATACTGGGACCGGTTACCCAGATTTCGCCGATATTCCTTTCCTGACAAGGTTTAGCTGTTTCGGGATTGACTATGCGGACTTCGTTATAGGTGGACGTTGAGCCGCAGGAGACCGAGCAAACTTCGTGGTTTCTTTCGGTGCGCGCAGCACACCCTACAGCTTGTAATTTTTCCCCTGTCACAAACAGCGTGGCTTCGGCCAAACCATAGCAAGGGAAAAAACTTTCCCGGCGGAAGCCGCAGTCGGCAAACTTTTCTGTAAAGCGCTCCATGGTAGCGGCACGTACCGGTTCCGAACCGTTGAAAGCCAGGCTCCAGGCAGTCAAATCCAAACCTTGCATTTGTTCGGCGGTCACCTTGCGCAGACAAAGGTCGTAAGCGAAATTGGGTCCACCAGAAGTGTTCGCCTGATAGTTTGAAATCGCCCTAAGCCAGCGTATGGGCTTTTCCAGAAACGCCATGGGCGGCATTAAAATAGCGGTGGCTCCCAGATAAAGCGGCTGCAGCAAATTTCCGATCAAACCCATATCATGATAAAGGGGCAGCCAGCCGACTACCGTCGTGCGTTCGGTATGTCCGAAACCTTGTTTGATGGCCTCCTGGTTGGCCATCAGGTTGCCGTGGCTGACCATCACGCCTTTGGGGTCTCCGGTAGAACCGGAGGTGTATTGGAGAAAAGCAAGGCTGTCCGGGCTAAGTACGGGTTTAACCCAGCTTTCGGCAAATTCGGCTCCCTGTTTATCCGTGGCAAACCATACCGGTCCCGGTATCGTGGGAGCGACGCCCTCGTCGCGATTTGAGGCTTTTTAATCGCGACGGAGGCATCGCTCCCACAGGCGAATTCATGCCGATATTTCGCTGCGAGATCCGCTGTGGTCATGATAACGGTCGGTGCGGCGTCGTTAATCACGGCCAAAAGCCGGGATTGCTGCCGACGCGTAGGAGGACTGGCAGGTACTGCGACAACGCCTGCATACAAACAACCGAAAAAGCCCTCGATATAATTAAGCCCCGGCGGATACAGCAACAGGGCTCGTTCGCCGGTCATGCCCATGCTTTGAAGCCGGGCGGCGATAGCGCGGGCGCGCCGATCCAGGTCGGCAAACGTTAACCTGCCGCTTTCGTTTTCACCGTCCTGCAGAAAAACGTATGCCGTCTGGTCGGGCTTTTCATTTGCCCTGCTGCAAGCTAATTCCACAAGGTTGGAATAGGTTGTTTGAATATTCGCAGTCAGTCCGGGTTCTTCGATGAAGCGCACAATGACCTCTCTATGAAACATAGTTCAAGTAGGACCGGTACCAGGGAAGCACCCAACCGGCCGGTTGTCCGGTGCATTGCCCAAGGGCGATGACCGCATTGTAATAAACGTTTTTAATGGGCATTCCCCACCTCAGCGCTAACATCCCCTGAATAGCGCTGCCGCGCGTATGCCAATCCACATTAAAGGACATCGAGCAGTCGAGACTACGGACGTGGTGCATCATGCCCGGCGGCATGTACAGCATGTCTCCGGGTTCTACAATACATTCTTGAACTTGCGCTTCCCGGTAAAGAGGATGACGTATAAAATCTGGATTTTCGGCATCCACCTCGCACCAACGCCATTTATAGCGGTAACAATACGGCAGTTGGTCGTGATGCAACAGGATGAAGCGTTTGCGTCCCCTGACCTGAAAGAACAGATTGTGAGTGAGCAGGCAATCGAAATGTAAGGGCGTTAAACTATGA